>Ga0315294_10000919_pt1 | contig 31964 bp, 29 predicted proteins | sample YL17G13_40_MG_FD_203626 | JGI IMG/M metagenome (GOLD analysis project Ga0315294, IMG submission 203626) | Sediment microbial communities from Yellowstone Lake, YNP, Wyoming, USA - YL17G13_40 | ecosystem: Environmental > Aquatic > Freshwater > Lake > Sediment | place: USA: Wyoming | collected...
ACGTGCTCGACAATCCAGTCATCCGCCGCATCGAATTGCCCATCCACCACCACGAGCTTGAGCCAGTCCTCCTGCGGCGTCCGCATCCGGGCGTTCGACACCAGGGTGACCTTGAGCCCGTAGCGCTTCGCCACCCGGTAGATCTCCTGCTTCACCGGGCAGCCGTCGGCATCAACGAAGATGTCTGGCAATCATGTACCTTTCGCTACGACGGACTCACCAACGCGATTCCCGCCTCGCCGTTCAGCCGGCGATGGCCGCGTGGTACTGCTGCAGGCTTTTCACGGGGCCGCGGCCGCGGCGGATGGCCGCGATGCCCTTGGCGGTCGCGATGGCCGCGGCGGTCGTGGTGATGTAGGGGACCTTGTGCTTGATGGCTGCCTTGCGGATGTAGGAGTCGTCGTAGGCGCTCAGCTTGCCGGCCGGGGTGTTGACCACCAGGTGGATTTCCCCGTTCTTGATGGCGTCCGCGATATGGGGACGGCCCTCGTGGAGCTTCCGGATCGGCCGCGCGGCGATGCCGTTCTCCCGGAGATACGCTCCGGTCCCGCTGGTGGCGAGGATGCTGAAGCCCACCTCCAGGAAGCGCCGGGCGGCCTCCAGGGCGCCGGAGCGGTCGTGCTCCGCCACCGTGATGAGGACCGTCCCCTGAAGCGGCAGGAGTTGCGCCGCCGCCTCCTCCGCCTTGAAGAAGGCCTCCCCGTAGTTCTCCGCCATGCCCAGCACCTCGCCCGTGGAGCGCATCTCCGGCCCGAGCACGGGGTCCACCTCGGGGAACATGTTGAACGGGAACACCGCCTCCTTGACCCCGAAATGGGGGATCGGCCGGCGCCGGAGGCCGAGGTCGGCCAGCTTCTTGCCCAGCATCACCTGCGTGGCCAGGCGCGCCATCGGGATGTTGCAGACCTTGCTGACCAGCGGCACCGTCCGACTGGCGCGGGGGTTCGCCTCCAGGATGTAGACGGTGTCGTTGGCGATGGCGTACTGGATGTTCATCAGCCCCACCACGCCGAACTCCACGGCGATCTTCCGCGTGTACTCCTCGATGGTGTCGATGTGCTTGTGCGGGATGCTGACCGGCGGGATCACGCAGGCCGAGTCACCCGAGTGGACGCCCGCCAGCTCGATGTGCTCCATCACGGCGGGCACGAAGGCGTCGGTCCCGTCGGAAATAGCATCCGCCTCGGTCTCGATCGCGTCCTCCAGGAACCGGTCGATCAGGATGGGGCGCTCGGGGGAGATCTCCACCGCCTTGGCCACGTACTCCCGGAGCATCTCCTCGTCGTGCACCTTCTCCATGGCGCGGCCGCCCAGCACGTAGGACGGGCGCACCATCAAGGGATAGCCGATCCGGGCGGCGATCTGGATCGCCTCCTCCAGCGTGCTCGCCATCCCCGACTCCGCCTGCGGGATGCGGAGGTTGGCGATCACCTTGCGGAATCGGTCCCGATCCTCGGCCAGATCGATCACCGCCGGGGGCGTGCCGATGATCCTGACCCCCGCCGCCTCCAGCTCCGCGGCGATGTTGAGCGGGGTCTGCCCCCCGAACTGGACGATCACCCCTTCCGGCCGCTCCTTCTCGTAAATGGCCAGGACGTCCTCGACCGTGAGCGGCTCGAAGTACAGCTTGTCGGAGGTGTCGTAGTCGGTGGACACCGTCTCCGGGTTGCAGTTGACCATGATCGATTCGTATCCCGCCTCGCGCAGCGCAAAGGCGGCGTGCACGCAGCAATAGTCGAACTCGATGCCCTGCCCGATCCGGTTGGGGCCGCCCCCCAGCACGAGGATCTTGCGCCGGGAGCTGGCGGCGACCCGGTCCGGCGCGTTGTAGGTCGAGTAGTAGTAGGCGGCGTTCTCCACGCCGCTCACCGGCACGGCATCCCATCCCTCCACTACACCCAGCTCCGTGCGCCGCGTCCGGATCGCGGTCTCGGGGACGCTCAGGAGCCGCGACAGGTACTTGTCCGCGAAACCGTCCCGCTTGGCCTGCACCAAGAGTTCGTCGGGGGGAAGCTGCCCCTTGCAGCGGAGGAGCCGCTCCTCCAGCTCCACCAACTCGCGCATCTGCTCGATGAAGTACGGCTTGATGTGGGTGCGGCGATAGAGATCCTCGACCGTCGCCCCCTTGCGCAGGGCCTCGTACATGATGAACTGGCGCTCGCTGGAGGGCTCCTTCAGGAGATCCGTGAGCTCCGCCAGCGACTTCCGGTGGAAGTCCTTGGCGAACCCGAATCCGTATCGGCCGATTTCCAGCGAGCGGATGGACTTCTGCAGCGCCTCCTTGTAGGTCTTCCCGATGCTCATGACCTCGCCGACGGCCCGCATCTGGGTGCCCAGCCGATCCTGCACCCCCTTGAACTTCTCGAAGGCCCAGCGCGCGAACTTCACCACCACGTAGTCCCCGGACGGGGTGTACTTCTCCAGCGTCCCGTCGCGCCAGTAGGGGATCTCGTCCAGCGTGAGCCCGCAGGCCAGGAGCGACGACACGAACGCGATGGGAAACCCGGTCGCCTTGGAGGCCAGCGCCGACGAGCGCGAGGTGCGAGGGTTGATCTCGATGACCACCACGCGCCCGGTCTTCGGGTCGTGCGCGAACTGGATGTTGGTTCCGCCGATCACCTCGATGGCGTCCACGATGTCGTAGGAGTACTGCTGGAGGCGCGCCTGCAGCGCCGGCGCGATGGTCAGCATCGGCGCCGTGCAGAAGGAATCGCCGGTGTGGATCCCCATGGCGTCCACGTTCTCGATGAAGCAGACCGTGATCTTCTGCCCCTTGGCGTCGCGCACCACCTCCAGCTCCAGCTCCTCCCAGCCGAGCACCGATTCCTCCACCAGAACCTGGCCGACCAGGCTCATCGAGAGGCCGCGGCTGACGATGGTCTCGAACTCCTCCAGGTTGTAGGCAAACCCCCCGCCCGTCCCGCCCAGGGTGTAGGCGGGCCGGATCACCACCGGGAAGCCGATCCGCCGGACCACCGCCTGCGCCTCCTCGAGGCTGTACGCGATGTCGCTCCGCGGCATCTCGATCCCCAGGCGCGTCATGGTGGTCTTGAACTCCTGGCGGTCCTCGCCCCGCTTGATGGCATCCAGGTTGACGCCGATCACCTTCACCCCGTACTCTTCGAGGACGCCCCCCTGTGCCAGAGCCGAAGACAGGTTGAGGCCCGTCTGTCCGCCCAGGTTCGGCAGCAGGGCGTCGGGCCGCTCCTTGGCGATGATCTCCGTCAGGGACGCCACGTTCAGCGGCTCGATGTAGGTGACGTCGGCCATGGCGGGGTCGGTCATGATGGTGGCGGGATTGGAATTGACGAGGACGATCTGATAGCCGAGCCTCTTCAACGCCTTGCAGGCCTGGGTGCCGGAGTAGTCGAACTCGCAGGCCTGGCCGATGATGATGGGACCGGAGCCGATGATCAAGATCTTCTGGATGTCGTCACGCCTGGGCATACGCACCCCCTGGAAGTCGAGTTCGCTCCGGACCCATGAACATCAGACACGTGGTCGCGCGGAATGGCTGTGAATAGGGAAAGGGGTCACCTCGACCACGATCTTCCCCAGGCTCCGCCGGGACTCTAGGAGCGCGTGGGCCTCGGCCATCCGGTCGAACCCGAACACGGATCCCACCACCGGCCGGATCCCGTGCCGCCGCACGAAGCCGACGAGGTCGGCCCAGAGCGAGGCCATGCGCGTTCGCTCGGACAGCAGGTAACCGACGTGGGTGGCGAGCACACCATACGAGCGCGGCGCCATGTCGCGAATGTCGGTCCGCGGGATGTCGCGCCATGTCCGCCACCACGAGAAGGGGTTCCACCTCCGGAGGTCGAGGCTGGCGAAGCCGGCCACGACCAGGCGGCCCATGGGAGCCAGCACCCGCAGGCTCTTGCGGTAGACCTCGCCGCCCACCAGCTCCAGCACCACGTCGACGCCGCGTCCCTCCGTGAGCCGCCGCACTTCGGCCTCGAAATCGATCGTCCGGTAGTTGACCGCGGCGTCTGCCCCCAGGCGCAAGAGTAGCTCCAGCTTGTCGTCGGCGCCCGCCGTGCCGTACACGGTGCAGCCCAGCCGCTTTGCGAGCTGCACCGCGGCCGTGCCGACCCCGCCGGCCGCCGCCTGGACCAGGACGACGTCGGTGGGCCGCAGGCGGGCCATCTCGAAGAGGCTCACCCAGGCGGTGACGTAGTTGACGGCAAAGGCGGCGTTCTCCTCCGCGGTGAACCCCTCGACGGCGGGGAGGGCCTGATGCGCGGGCACGCACACCTGCTCGGCGTAGCAACCGTGCTGCGCGCCGACGATCACCTGCTCGCCGATCCGTCGCCCTTCGACGCCGGGTCCGAGCGCGTCGACCTCGCCGAACCCCTCCATGCCGAGGATGTAGGGTCTTTTCGGCGCCCAGCCGTACAGTCCCTTGCGCGACAGGACCTCGGCATAGTTCACGCCGATCCTCTGCAGCCGGACGCGGACCTCGCCTTCCCGCGGGCTCGGAGTCGAGACCTCGGACACGCGCAGCACCGACGGGGGGCCGTGCCGCGTCAGGAGGATCGCCTTCATTCCCGCCCTCGCGCGAGAATCGCCTCCACCAGGCCGCGGGCGGTGGGTTCGACTCTCAGGGCGGGACGCCCGAGACGGGCCGAGAGGTCGTCGAGTCTCACGTCGTCCAGGAAGACGTCCTCGTCGTCCTTGAACGTCACCGATGGGATCAGGACGGCATCCCCGAGGTGGTCCCGCTCCTGCTCCAGCGTCGTCGCGATGTCCGCTCCGGTGAGGAGGCCGGTGCACGTCACCGAGCCGCCGAAGAAGGTGTTCACCACCGGGGTCAGGCTGACCGACAGCCCTGCGATCCGGTTCAAGCGCTCGATCGCCCGCGCGAGCACGGGAAAGGCCAGCCTGCCGGTCACCACGCTCACCCGCCGCTCCGCCGGAACCCCGGCGGGCAGCTTCCGCTCCAGCCGTCGGAACTCCTCCAGGAACTTCCGGCAGCCCCCCACCCCGTTGCCGAGCTGCGCATATCCCTCATACGCGCTCGCGGAGGGAAACGGCCGCTCTGCGACGAGGTAGAACTCATCCGAAGGAAACGCCAGCCGGGTTCCCAGTTCCTTGAGGAAACGCCGGCGCCAGGGCTCGACCCACGCGAGCAGGCCGCGCGCATACTCGGGGTCCGGGGAGCGCAGGACCGGGAGCTTCTCCCGATACTGCGTGAGTCCCACCGGCACGAGCGCCACCGTCTCGACGAAGGGGTGGAACCGTCGGAGATCCGTAAGCGTCTGCGCCAATTGCCCCCCGTCGTTCTTGCCCGGACAGAGGACGATCTGGGTGTGCATGAAGATGCGACCGGCGGCGAAAAAGGCGATCTGCTCCAGGATGTCCGGCGCCTGGGAATTGCCCAGGAGCTCGTTGCGAAGCGTCCGGTCGGTGGCGTGGACCGAGATGTAGAGCGGGCTCAGACGCTGCTCGAGGATCCGCTTCATGTCCGCCCGGCTGAGGTTCGTCAGCGTGGCGAAGTTGCCGTTCAGGAAAGAGAACCGGTAGTCGTCGTCCTTGACGTAGAGCGCCCGGCGCATCCCACGCGCGTTCTGATACGCGAAGCAGAACGCACACTGGTTGTTGCAGGCCCGGATCTTGAGCGGGTCCACGTCGAGCCCGAGGGGCACGTCCTCGGGTTTCTCGATTTGGACGCGACGCTCGAGGCCGGCAGCCTCCCGCCACACCAGGTCCACGCGGGCGGTGATCTCGACGAAACGGAGCTCCAGGGCGTCCTCGATGGAGCGACCGTTCAGGCTGACCAGGCTGGACCCGGCTGCAACGCCGGCCTCCGCCGCCGGGCTCCCCGGCTCCACCGCGTGAATCGTGAGACGTCTCGACAGCCTGCGGGTCACCGCGTCTCCATCTGCCGCCCCACCGCAGTCTTCCACCGCGCACTCCGGACGGCTCACCGACCAACAGTACAGGAGGAAGCCTGACCAGGCAAGACCGACGGGGTTCCGGCGGGAACCTGGTGAGCGGAGGCCTGGAACTACTGGTCGTTGAGGAGCCGGGTCCCGCGATAGACGTAGTCCAGGCCCGACCCGACGGTGCAGACCAGGGTGACGATCGCGACCGGCTGGACGGCGAGGCGAAAAGCAGGTACGAAGTTGTCCAGCATGGCCAGGAGGACCGTGGCGATCTGGAAGCCGGTGGTGGCCTTCCCCAGCTTGGACGGCGGCATCGACACCATCCCGATGAACATGTAAAGGATGACCGCGCCGCCAATCAGGATCAGGTCGCGGCTCACGACAATGATCGCGAACCAGCGCGGGAGCTCCCTCAGGATGGTCAGGACCACCACGGCGGACATGAGTAAGAGCTTGTCGGCCAGCGGGTCCAGCACCATGCCCAGGGCTGTCCGCTGGCCGCGCCGCCGAGCCACGAAACCGTCCAGGCCATCCGTGATCCCAGCCAAGAGGAAGAGGGCGACGGCGGCCTCCATCTGCCGATAGAGCATGAGGACCGTGATGACGGGCGTCATCAGGATGCGCAGGATGGTCAAGCGATTCGCCAGCGTCAACACGCCGCCTCGCTCCTCCCGGACGCGGCGTCCACCGGCGCAGGAGCCGTGGCCTGCAGGCGTCCGTTCAATGCCGCCGCGATCTCGCGCCGCAGATCCTCCAGCCCTGCGCCCGTTTTCGCCGACGTGGCCACGCGACCGCTGCCCGGCCCCCAGGGAAAGACCGGGTGCCGCCCCAGGCGATCGATCTTGTTGTAGACCAGGATGGTGGGCCGATCCGCCAGCCCCAGCTCGCCCAGCACCGTCTCGACCGCGGTCTGCTGCAGCTCGGCGTGGGGGTGGCTGATGTCCACGACGTGCAGCAGGATCTCCGCCTCCTGCACCTCCTCCAGTGTGGCCTGGAACGCCGCGACCAGCTGGTGGGGGATCTTCCGGATGAACCCCACCGTGTCGGAGAGGAGCGCCACCCGATCCCCCGGCAGCATCAGCCGGCGCAGGGTTGGGTCCAGCGTCGCGAAGAGCTGATCCCGCACCACAACCCCGGCGTGGGTCAGGGCGTTCATCAGCGACGACTTCCCCGCATTGGTGTACCCCACCAACGCCACGACGGGGAACGGGACCTTCCGTCGGGGGCGTCGGAGGAGCGCGCGGTGCCGCCGCACTTGCTCCAGGTCCCGGCGGATCTTGGCCATGCGCGTCTTGATCCGCCGCCGGTCGGACTCGAGCTGCGTCTCGCCCGGGCCGCGGGTCCCGATCCCGCCGCCCAGTCGTTCCAGGTGCGTCCAGGCGCCGGCCAGCCGCGGCACCAGATAGTCGAGCTGGGCCAGCTCCACCTGGAGTTTCCCTTCCCGCGTCTGAGCCCGCTGCGCGAAAATGTCCAGGATCAGGCCCGTCCGGTCCACCACGCGACGGCCCAGGAGTTGTTCCAGGTTGCGCTGCTGCGAGCCGGACAACTCCTCGTCCAGGATGACCAGGTCCACCCCGCTCAAGCGCCCGCGGATCTCCTCGGCCTTGCCCTTGCCGATGAGATAGCGAGGATCCGGTCGATCTCGTTCCTGCAAGACCGCGTCGGCCACCCTGGCACCCGCCGCCCGGGCCAGCCGCTCGAGCTCCGCCAGCGAGTCCTCGGCCTCCCACCGCGGCTTCCGGCGCAGGGCCACGCCCACCAGGAGCGCCGTTTCCTGCCCGGACCGAATCACCACGTCACGAGCCATGGAGCAATTCCTCCCGGGCGATGCGTGCCTGCAAGAGTTGCTGTCGCAGCACCTCCCCATCTCCGATCCGGATGGCATCTTCCAGCCGCGTCACGGCCTCGCGGTACGCCGTGACGCTCCTGAGGAGCGCCTCGCGGTTCATAAGGAAGATGTCGCGCCACATGTCCGGATCGCTCCCCGCAACCCGCGTGAAATCCCTGAGCCCCCCGGCCGAGTACCGGAGCCGCTCCTCCCCGCGTTCCATGTGCAGGACGGCGTCCATCAGGGCGTACGCCACAAGATGCGGAAGGTGGCTGACCGTCGCGAAGACCTCGTCGTGCCACGCCGCGTCCATGCGCACGACCTGCGCCGCCGCCGCTCCGCAGAGGGCCGTCACCCGCTCCACCGCCTCGGGCCGGGTCCGGGCGCTCGGCGTGAGGATCCAGGTGGCGCCCTGGAAGAGGTCGGCGCGGGCCGCCGCCGGTCCCGAGCGCTCCTGGCCCGCGATGGGGTGGCCCGCCACGAATCGGCCGTCCGGAAAGGCCGCGTCCCCCGCCTGGAGGATCGGACTCTTGACGCTTCCTACGTCCGTCACCAGGCACGATTCGGGCGCGTGGCGGGCAACCTCGGGGATGAGCGCGACGATCCGGTGTACCGGAACGGCGAGCACCACGAGGTTCGCCTCCCGCACGCCCGCGGCCAGGTCCTCCGTGGCCTCGTCCACGAGCCCCAGCCGGAGCGCCGTCTCGCGGCTCTCGGCGCTCCGGTTCACGCCGATGATCGTCCCCACCGCGCCCGCCTGCCGGGCCGCCAACCCGAGGCTTCCCCCGATGAGGCCGGCCCCCACGACGGTCATCCGGCGGAACAGCGGCTCACCGGATTGCGGATTGCGGATTGCGGATTGCGGATCGGGCATGGATCTCCGTCGCCCTACCGGGCCCCCACGCTATAGCGTCCGATCGATCGCTTCGGCGACGCGCCTGAGTTCCGACATCATCTCCCGGAAGCGCGACGGCAAGAGGGCCTGGGGACCATCGGAGAGGGCCTCCTCCGGTCGGGGATGCACCTCCACCATGATGCCGTCGGCCCCCGCGGCCACCGCCGCCCGCGCCATGGGCGCCACCAGCTCCCACTTGCCCGTCCCATGGCTCGGGTCCACGACGACCGGCAGATGCGTGAGCTGCTTCAGCACCGGCACCGCCGAGAGATCCAGCGTGTTCCGCGTCGCGTCCTCGAAGGTGCGGATGCCCCGCTCGCAGAGGATCACGTTGTAGTTACCCTCGGACATGATGTACTCGGCGGACATCAGCAGCTCATGCACCGTGGAGCTCATGCCCCGCTTCAGGATGACGGGGCGCTGGTGCATCCCGACCTCCTTGAGCAGGCGGAAGTTCTGCATGTTCCGCGCCCCGACCTGCACGACGTCGGCGTACTTCAGGACCAGCGAGGTCTCGCGCGGATCCATCAGCTCGGTAACGACGGGGAGGCCCGTCTCCCGCCGGGCCTCGGCCAGGTAACGCAGCGCCTCCTCCCCCAGCCCCTGGAACGCGTAGGGCGACGTGCGCGGCTTGAAGGCGCCGCCCCGCAGGAGGTGCGCGCCGGCCGCCTGGACGTCGCGCGCGACCTCGAAGAGCATCTCCCGGCTCTCGACCGAGCACGGCCCAGCCACCACGGCCAGCCGCCGGCCTCCGACGGGGACCCCCGCGACGTCCACCACGGTGTTCTCCGGGTGGAACTCCCGGCTGGCCAGCTTGTAGGGCTTGAGGACGGGGAGGACCTTCTCCACCATGGGCAGGGCCTCTATGGCCTTGTCCAGCAGGATCCGTTCATCCCCGATGGCCCCGATGATGGTCCGCTCCGTCCCGCGCGAGAGGTGGGCCGTGAGGCCCAGCGCTTCGATGCGGCGACAGACCTGGGCCACCTCCTCGTCCGTCACCCGCGCCTTCAACACGATGATCATCGCGGTATTCTACTCCGAGATCCGACAGCGATTGTACCACTTGGCTGCTGGCGCATGGGTCATGGTTCCTGCCATGAGCCATCAGCCAGGAGCCAGTCCTACTTCCCCAACACCGCCCTGAGCGCGGCCACGCACCGCTCGTTCTCCACCGCCGTCCCGACGGTGATGCGCACGTGCGTGGGCAGCCCATACCCGGCCACGGGTCGCACGATCACGCCGTGCGGCAGCAGGGCGTTCGCCACGGCGGGTCCCGGCCGCCCGACATCCGCCAGCAAGAAATTCGCCACGCTGGGCACCACCCGAAGGCCCAAGGCCCCGCACTGCTCCAGGAGATACCGCCGCCCGGCCTCGTTCACGGCCGCGCTCTGCTGGACGTGTTCCGCATCCTGCAGGGCGGCGGCGGCGGCCACCTGCGCCAGGCAGTTGGTGTTGAACGGCTCGCGGAGCCTGTTGAGCAACGCCACGAGCGGCGCCGGCCCGATGCCGTACCCGATGCGCAAGCCTGCCAGTCCGTAGATTTTCGAGAACGTCCGCAGCACCAGCAGGAAGCGCCCCTGCCGGACGAACCGCAGCGCATCCGGCCTGAGGTCCGGCGGCAGGTATTCGTAATACGCTTCGTCCAGGGCGACCACCACGTCCTGGGGCACCCCTTGAAGGAAGGCCTCCAGCCCCCGCGGCGGCACGGCGGTCCCCGTCGGGTTGTTCGGGTTGGCCAGATAGACCAGCTTGGTTCGCGGCGTGATGGCGGCCCGCATGGCGTCGAGGTCGTGGGTGAAGTCCCGCAGCGGCACCGTCACCTTGGTCGCCCCCGTCACCTGCGCCACCATGTCGTAGACGATGAAGGCCTGGCGGGCGTACACCACCTCGTCACCGGGCATCAAGAAGGCGCGACCCACCAACTCCAGCAGCTCGTTGGAGCCATTCCCCAGAACCACGCACTCCGGGGGAACCTCCCAGTGGCGCGCCAGGGCGTGGGTGAGCAGGTATCCGCTTCCGTCGGGGTAGCGGTGAATCCCCGAGAGCGCCGCCGAGAGCGCCTGGAGGGCCAGCGGAGACGGGCCCAGGGGGTTCTCGTTCGACGCGAGCTTGACCGAGTGAGAGATTCCGAACTCGCGTTCCACTTCTTCGATCGGCTTGCCGGGGGAATACGGAATGAGGCCTTTGAGAAACGGCGAGGCGAGCTCCTCGAGGGAACGGGTCAACGCGGCACCTCCCTGCCAAGGGAATCAGGTCGCACCTCAGGCCTCCGCGGGCTGCGGACCCTTCGGATACGAGCCCAGGATCTTGAGAAAAACGCACTCCTCGCGCAGGACATCCAGGGCCTGGCGCACGCGGGGCTCGCTGGCGTGGCCCTCGAAATCCACGTAGAAGACATACTCCCACAACCGCTTCTTGGACGGACGGGATTCGATCTTGGTCAGGTTGATCTGCCGCGCCGCAAACGGCTCCAGCATCCGGTGCAGCGCCCCCACCCGATCCTTGATGGAGAACAGGATGGAGGTCTTGTCGGCAGCCGTCGGCGGCACACCCTTCTTCCCGATCACCAGGAAGCGGGTGAAGTTGTTGGGATGATCCTCGATCCGCCGCTGCAGGATGGTGAGGTCGTAGAGCGAGGCCGCCAGCTCGGACGAGATGGCGGCGGCCCCGGGTTCGGATGCGGCGATCTCCGCCGCCGCCCCGGTGCTGCTGGTCTCCACCACCGGGACGTTCGGCGCGTTCCGCGCCAGCCACTTGCGGGACTCGGCCAGGCCGTGCGGGTGGGAATAGATCTTCCGGACCTCGCCCAGGGTCGGCACCTTGCTGAGGAGGTGGAGCGCCGCCTCCACGATCACCTCGCCGCAGATCTGGAGGGTCGAGTCCACGAACATGTCCAGCGTGTGGCTCACCACCCCCTCGGTGGAGTTTTCCACGGGAATCACACCGAAATCGGCGTTGTCCTTCTCCACCTCCGCGAAGACCTCGCCGATGCTACGCATGGCCAGAAACTGCGCCGACAAACCGAACCGCTCCATGGCGGCCAGGTGGGAAAACGTCGCGCGCGGGCCCAGGTACGCCACCCGGAGGGGATGCTCCAGGGACAGGCAGGCCGAGATCACCTCGCGGAAGACCGGCCGCACGGCGTGCGCGGGGAACGGGCCCGTGTTCTCGGCCTGGAGACGCGCGTAGATCTCCTCCTCGCGCTGGGGGACGTGGAAGTCGAGGTTGTCGGTCGCCTTCTGCCGGCCGACCTCCAGGACCAACTCCGCCCGGCGGTTGAGCAGGCGCAGGATCTCCGTGTCGATCATATCGATGTGCTGTCGCAGCTCAGGAATCTGCATCCAGGGCCTCATCCGCGGCTCTCTGCCGCATCATAGCCAAGCCCGGGTGGTCGATCAAGGTCTTTCTGGCGCGCGGCGCGGCCGCATGGCGGTCAGGTGGGCCAACTCGTCCTGCGTGAGACGACGCCACTCTCCGCGAGCCAGCGTCCCCAGGCAGAGCGGCCCGAGCTCGATCCGGGTCAGCTTCAGGACCGGGTGCCCGATGGCCTCGCACATCCGGCGGACCTGGCGGTTCCGTCCCTGCTCGATCCCGATGGTGAGCCAGATGTTCTCCCGGGTGGGATGCAGCACCTCGACCAGTGAGGCCACCAGTCGCTCCCCGTCGCACATCACCCCTTGGCGCAGCCGTCTCAGGGCCTCGGGCGTCGGCCGCCCCTTGACCTTGGTCTGGTAGACCTTCCGCACCCCGTGTCGGGGGTGGGTGAGGAAGTTGGCCAACTCCCCGTCGTTGGTGAGGAGCAGCAGCCCCTCGGTCTCCCAGTCCAGTCGGCCCACGGGAAAGAGGCGAGGCAACTGCTCGCGCGGCAGCAGGTCCATCACCACCGGTCGCCCCTCCGGATCGGCGCAGGAGGTGATGTAGCCGGCCGGTTTGTTGAGCATGATCACGACCGACGATTCCGTCCGGGCGATTTCCCCGTCGACCTGCACCCGGTCTCGGCCGGGATGCACCCGCACCCCCAGCGTGCGGACCACCTCCCCGTTCACCTGGACGCGACCGGCGGTGATCAACTCCTCGCAGGCACGACGAGACCCGCAACCGGCCCGGGCCAGGACCTTTTGCAGACGCTCCCCCCGAGGGTCCGGCGCTTCCGGCCGGGGGGCCGTTCTGGGGGCCGCCGCCGGTCGGTCAGGCCGGCCCGCCCTTGGCCCCGGCGGCATCCACCGATTTCGCGGGGGCGCCGTCTTCCGATATCGCTGGGCCGACGTCCGCTGGTCCTGCGGGGCCGCCGCTCTCTGACCCCGCAGGCCAGGCGTCCGCTGGTCCGGCGGGGGCTGGCGCCTCTGGTCCCGCGAAACTGGAGTCCTCTGCCCCTCCGACGGCTGGCGCCTCTGCCCCTGCGACGTGGGCGTCCTCTCCACCGGCGTCCGTTGGTCCGGCGGGGGCTGGCGCCTCTGGCCCTGGCTCACCTTCGGTGATGGGCGGGGCCGCCGCCTCTCGGGGTTCGGCCTCGCTTTCCGAGATCCCGATGAGTTCATTGATCTCCCTTAACGTCGGCAGATCCGACAGGTCCCGCAGGCCGAAATGCTCCAGGAATTGCGGGCTGGTCCCATACAGCATGGGGCGGCCCGCCTCGGGCTTCCGCCCGAGCATGCGCACCAGCTCTCGCTCCAGGAGCGTCTTCAACACACCGTCGATGGCCACGCCGCGAATCGCCTCGACCTCGGCCCGCGTGATGGGCTGCCGGTAGGCGATGATGGCCAGCGTCTCCAGCGCCGCCCGGCTCAGGCGGGCGGGCTTGATCTGCTGGAGCTTGACGATCCAGGGATGCGCCTCTGGGCGGGTGGTCAGGCGAAAGCCCCCCGCCACCTCCTGCACCAGGAGTCCGCGCTCCGCCTCCTCCAGCGCGAGCGCGAGGGCCCGCACCGTTTCCGCCGTGGCCTCCGGCAGCTCGTCACCGAGGATCTCCTGGAGCTTCGCGAGTGGCAGGGGCTCCTCCGTCACGAAGAGCACCGCCTCCAGGATGGCCAACCGACTCGGTTCCCCGCTCACTCGCTCTCCCTCCACGCGACTCGTCCTCCCGGCGGGGCCGCCGCCTCCGCGCCGCCTCCCGCATCCGCTTCCTCGATCCGCTCCACGACGCGGTAGATCATGATGGGGCCCAGGGACTCCGCCTGGCGCGCCGCCGCCAACCCCCGGCGCAAGAGCTCCAGCAGGGCCAGGAAGGTGGCGATGATCTCCGGCCGCCGCGCGCCGTCGGCGAAGAGCCGGCTGAATTCGATCGGGCTCTCGGCCGCCAGCCGATCCAGCAACGCCACGATCCGCTGCCCGACGTTGAGCTCCTCCGGCGTGATCTCGATCGGGGTCGGAGTGTCGGCCCGCCGCAGGACGTTTCGGAACGCGCGCAAGAGCTCCAGCATCGAGATTTGGAGAGGTCCCTCCACCTCGAGCGGGATGGCGGGCGACTCCCGGTGATGCAGCAGGAGCTGCTCCGACTCCAGCAGCCCCAACGTCTGGGCCGCCTCCTTGAACTTCTTGTACTCCAGGAGCCGGCTCACCAGTTCGGCGCGGGGATCCCCCTCCGCCGCCTCCTCCCCTTCCGCCGTTTCCTCCGGCGGTAGGAGCATCCGAGACTTGATGTGAATGAGGGTCGCCGCCATGAGCAGGAACTCGCCGGCGACATCGAGGTCCAGCTCCTCCATGAGGGCGAGGTAGCGCAGGTATTCCTCGGTGATGGTGGCGATCGGAATATCCAGAATGTTGATCTGGTGTTCCCGGATCAGGTGCAGGAGGAGGTCCAGGGGGCCCTCAAACATCTGGAGCTTGACCTGAAAAGTCATGGGCCCTCCCCCACCCGGACCAGCGGGCGGAGTTGTGCAAATCGCTTGGGGCCGATGCCCGGCACCGCCAAGAGGCCCTCGGCCCGCCCGAACGGCCCGTGGGCCTCCCGGTGCGCGATGATGCGCTGGGCAAGCACCGGCCCGATCCCGGGAAGGGCCTGCAGCCTCTCGCCGTCGGCCCGATTGATATCCAGGGGCAGGAGCGCGCCCGCATGGCTCGGCGCAGTCTCCTGTCCGGGGCGGGCGGCTTGCACGCCAACGGTCTCGCGCGGTGGCGTGCTCATCGCCGGCGCCTCCGCGGCGGACCACGCCTGACCCGCGCGCACCGGGACTGAACCCGTCGCGGGGATGAGCAGGCTGAGGGTCGTGCCCACGGCCAAGCCGAGGCCCAGGCAGGCCACCGCCAGCCCGTGCAGGTCCCTCCCGAGTGCCCGCGGCCGGGCGGCGCGCTCCGTCACGCCGGCTCCTCACCCACCTGATCGCCCCCCAGACCAAAGGCCTCGTGCAGGACCCGGACCGCCAACTCTCCGTACTTCGCCTCGATCACGCACGACACCTTGATCTCCGAGGTGCTGATCATCTGAATGTTGACCTTCTCCTTTCCCAAGGCGGCGAACATCCGGGCCGCCACCCCGGAGTGGGTCCGCATCCCCACTCCCACGATGGAGACCTTGGCGATCTTGTCGTCCCCGATCACCTTGTCCGCCCCGATCTCCTTGGCCACGGCCCGCACGATCTCGAGGGTGCGGGCGTAGTCGGCCTTGGGCACCGTGAAGGAAATATCCGTGGAACCGTCCTGGCTGATGTTCTGGACGATCATGTCCACCACGATGCTCGCCTCGGCCACCCGGCCGAAGAGCAGGGCGGCGACCCCAGGCCGGTCCGCCACCCGCGTCACGGTGATCTTGGCCTCCTGCTTGTTGTAGGCGATGCCCGAGACCACCACTTTCTCCATAATCGCATCCTCCTTCACCACCATCGTCCCGGGATTGTCATTGAAGCTCGACCGCACGTGCACGGGGACTCCGTAGTTCTTGGCGTATTCCACCGACCGCGTCTGCAGCACCTTGGCTCCCAGGCTCGCCATCTCCAGCATCTCGTCGTAACAGATGCGGTCGAGTTTCCGCGCCTCGGGCACGAGATTGGGATCCGCGGTGTACACGCCGTCCACATCCGTGTAGATGTCGCAGACGTCCGCCTGCAGCGCGGCGGCCATGGCCACGGCGGTCAGGTCCGACCCGCCCCGCCCCAGTGTGGTGATCTCGTCTTCGGTATTCACCCCCTGGAACCCTGCCACGATAGCGATCTCGCCCTCCTGGAGGGCCTGCCGCACCCGGTCGGCATCGACACTCACGATGCGCGCCTTGGTGTGGACGTCATCCGTCTGGATCCGCACCTGGCCGCCGGTGAAGCTCCGCGCCCGCTGGCCCAGCGCCTGGATGGCCAGCGAGAGCAGGCCGATGCTCACCTGTTCGCCAGTGGCGAGGATCACATCCAGTTCCCGCTCGTTGGGCGGCTCGGCGACCTTGTGTGCCAGGGCGATCAGCCGGTCGGTCTCCCCCGCCATGGCCGAGACCACGACCACCACCTCGTGCCCTGCGGCGCGGGCCTCACACACGCGGCGCGCTACGTTCTTGATCCGGTCCACATCGCCGACCGAGGTTCCGCCGTACTTCTGGACTATGAGTGCCATCGTTCACCTCGTCTGCTGTGACTCACCCCTGGGTCCCCTGGTTCGTCCGCGCCTTCTCCCCGATCTTTCCTTCGGTCCCCCGCCACAGGCGGGCGATATTCTCCCGGTGGCGTGCCACCACCAGGATCGCCAGGACTCCGCTTAAGGCCAGCATGGCGGGCCGCCCGTCCACCAGCCAGGTGAGGAACGGCATCGCCGTCGTGGCCGTCAAGGCGGCCAGGGAAGAATACCGCGAGACGGCCGCCACGAGAAGCCAGATCAGCAGGAGCAGCCCTCCCACGGCCGGCATCGCCGCCAGGATGACCCCCAGTGTCGTGGCCACCCCCTTGCCCCCCTGAAACCGGTTGAAGACGGGCAGGAGGTGCCCCAGCACCGCTGCCAGGGCGATCAGGGCCAGCACCGCCGGCGCCACGTTCGCCCACCGCCCCAGACCGACCGCCAGGGCCCCCTTCCCGATGTCCCCCAGGAGCGTGAACGCCGCGGCTCCCTTGCCGACCACCCGCAGGACGTTCGTGGCCCCGATGTTGCCGCTGCCCACCCGGCGGAGATCGATCCCGCCCCGGAGGCGGGCCACCACCAGGCCGAAGGGGATCGACCCCAGGAGATACCCTGCTAGGATCAGCCAGCCGTCAGCCCACACGATCGCTCGACCCGCCGGACGCACCGGGACCCTGGCGCACGTCCCGGGAGCGGTCCCCGCTATTTGTCCAGATCGATGCAGCGCCAGAATTGCCGGAAGTAGCGGACCCCCGAGACCACCGAGAGCACGGTGGCGACCAGCAGGATCGACTGGCCGAGCGAAATGGACAGGGGCGACCAGTTGAGGATCAGGAGCGTCACCGCCACCACCTCGGTCGTCATGGTGAGCTTGCCGAAATCACTGGCGTGGACGATCACGCTCTGGGAGGCCGCGATGGCTCGGAGCCCCGTGACGGCCAGGTCCCGGCCAACGATGAGAACCACCATCCAGGCCGGCGCCACTCCCACCTGGACCAGGGAGATCAGACTGGCCGAGATCAACAGCTTGTCCGCGATCGGATCCAAGAGCTTCCCAAGGGTGGTGACCTGACGCGTGCGGCGTGCGATGCGGCCGTCCAGCCAGTCCGTGAGGGCCGCGGCCAGAAACACGACCGCGGCCGTGAGGTTGTACGGCCGCGGGACCGCAATTAGAAACACCACCAGGACCGGCACGAGGAAGATCCGGACCAGGCTCAAGGCATTTGGAAGATTCACGCCACCCTCGCGGATCGCCTCAGGCCGACAGGCCCAGGTCGCGCACCACGTCCTTTACGAGGTCCACTTCCAACTTCTCGCGCTTTCGCAGGAAGCCTTCCAGGAGGACGTTGTCGCAGATAGTGTTGATGAGCCGGGGAATCCCCTGGGACCCCACGGCAATCTGGTCCAGGACGGGCTCGGAGAAGATGTCGTACGTCGCACCCGCGATCTTCAAGCGGTGGCGGATGTAGGCCTTGGTCGTCTCGGGTTTGAGCGACGTGAGCCGACACTTCACCGCCACCCGCTGCGTCAGCGGGGCATCCATGGCCAGGATGTCATCCAGGCTCGGCAGGCCGAAGAGGATGAAGGTGATGAGCTTGCTGCCCGGGACCTCCAGGTTCAGGAAGCCGCGCAGCTCCTCCATCAGCTCGCGCTGCTGCAGCATGTTGGCCTCATCGATCAGGACCACCGCCTTGCGGCCGGCCTGGTGCAGCTCCATGAGGCGTTGGTAGATCTGGGAGAGAATGCCCAACTTCTCCTCGGCCACCTGCTCGACCCCGATCTGCGAGGCGATCCGCCGGAGCAGCCACTCGGCCGAGATCGCCGAGTGGATGATCACCAGCAGGGCCGATTCGTACCGCTGCTCGTCCAGCTGGTCGAGCATGTGTCGCGCCAGCGTCGTCTTGCCGGTCCCGACGTCCCCCACCACCACCGCCAAACCCTTCATGGTGTTGACCGCGTACATGAGACGGGCCAGGACGTCGGCGTGCTGATCCACCTCGAAGAAGAAGCGGGCATCCGGGGTGTTCGAGAACGGCTGCTCCCGAAGCTGGTAGAATTGCTCGTAGCTCATCGCTCACCGGCCCTCGCAGCGACCCATCAGATGAAGGAGATCTTCTTCTTTCTCGGGGGGGGTGACGGCTCATCCTTCTGCTTGGCGGGGGCCTGCGGCCGCGGCAGGCGCTCGTGCAGGGCGATGACACGCGCCTGTACGTCGCGAAATCGCGCCCCACCTTCCCGGGAGAGTTCTTCAAACTGCTCCAGCGCCCGCGCCAAGTCCCCCGCCGCCTCGTGGGCCACCCCGAGATCGTACCGCAGGCCGAAGTAGGCCTCCGGCGGGTGTCCCGCGACGCCGAGGCCCGCACGCAAATCCTCGATCGCCTGCTCGGGCTGCCCCTTGGCCAGGAAGCAGAGCCCCAGGAGATCCGCACACTCCAGGGCGCGCGCCGGGTCGCGGGCGGTGAGTCGGAACTCCTGGATCGCCTCGTCGTAGAGCTCCATCTCCTTGTAGGCGATGCCGAGGTTATAGTGGGTTTCGAAGTCCTTCTCGTCCAGTTGCTCCCGCACGCCCTTCTGAAACTCCTTGAGCAGTCCATCCACCAAGGACTCGCCGCTCTTCGGCGAGGCGTACCGCTCCTCCGCGGCCATCTCCTGTTCCAGCTCGGCCCCCAAATCGACAAAATCGCCCCCGGCTGCCCCGGCCTCCGGACCCGTGACGGTGAACTTCGGGACCACGGCTTCCGGCGGCGGCTCCGCCGCCCCGGCGGGTTTCTCGACTGCCGGAATGGGCTTCTCAGCCGGCGGACCCTTGGGCTTGACGGGCGGCGGCACCGTCTTTGGCTGTGTCATCTGCGCCAGGTCCTGGAGCGTGGCCGCGGGCAGCTCGCTTGTCGTCGGTTGCGCGGTGGCGGCCGCACGGTCGATGGCTTCAGCGACCCGGGCCACGGCCGGGTGGTCCGCACCGCGCGCCTGCATCCGGTGATGGACCGTCCGGGCCTCGTCCAGCATTCCCTGCGAGAGATAGAACTCGGCCTCCGCCATGTCGTCCGCCATCGCCTGCTCGTCGTCCGCGTCCACGCCCTCGACGACCAGCATCGGCGTCTCCTCGGCCTCCTCGAGGAGGGCGCGGAGTTCGGACGGCAGTTCGTCCTCGGCGGAGGCCGGGGACGTCTCCGCTGGGGACGCGCCCGCCAGCAGGACCGGCTCCTCTTCCTCGATGGGTAACGGGACCTCGGGCGGCGGCCCCACCCCGTCCTCCAGGACACTCGGGAGCGTCGGCACGATCGTCTCCAGCGCGGCTGGCAGCTCCGGTAGTGGCTCGATCGCCGAGGGAACCTCTTCGACCACAGGCGCCTCGGGCAGCCCGATGAGGCTCTCCTCCACGTCTGCCGTTGGGGCAGCCTGCGGCACCTCGACCTCGACTGAGCCGCCCGCCGGCGCCCGGCTCGCCAGGAAGGCACGCAACTCCGCATGGTCCGGCAGGAGTGCCAGGCCCTCGCGAACCTCCTGCAGGGCGGCCTCCGCTCGCCCCCGCTTCTGCAGCAGCTTGGCGATCGCCAGGATCTGGTCACAGGCCTCGGCGGCTTGGCGTCGCCCCCGGTACATGGCCGCGAGCTGCCGGCGGGCCGCGAGGTTCTCCGGCGCCAGTCGCATCACCTCGAGCAGCCGCTCGCGGGCCTTGTCCTCCAAGCCGTACTTCAGGTACACCTCGGCCTCGGCCAACTGCTCCACCACCTCGCTCGAGAGGAGCTCCTCGCCCTCACCGAGCTCGGGCGTCCCGAGATCCGTGGGGGGGAGATCCTCCACCGGTGCCGGTGCCGGCGCCGCCTCCAACACCCCCACGGAAAGGTCCTCCCCGGTCTCGGGAATCTCGAGGGTCGCCGGCGCCAGCTCCGCCGCGGTCCCGGAGGCAACCTCCGGGGCATCCGTCGGCAGCTCCAGCAGCGGAGCCTCCTCCAGTTCGAGCGCGGGGATCTCCTCCGAGACCCAATCCGTGCTCGTGTCCGGCAGGCTCGGCGCCTCCGCTCCCGCGTCGGGCGCAGCCTCCGCCGGCGAGAGATCCTCCCCGGGCGCGGGCGGAGCTTCGGTGGACTCTTCGAACAGGAACGACGCGGCCTGATCGTCCGTCGAGATGCCGAGGTCCTGGAGTGCCGCGGCCAAATCGGACGCTTCGGTCTCCGGACCGGAGGCGGCGGGCTCTGTGGAAGGAGGGGATTCAGGTTCGGCGGCCAGGCCGAGATCCTCCCAGGCGGAGAGGACGAACGGCGACTCCTCACCCTGCGGGAAGGCCGCGGGTTCTTCCGGCAGCACCGCGGCCAACTGCTTGCCCTCCCCCGGCAAGCCCAGATCTTCGAGGGCCGAGAGCATGAGATCGGCGGACTCGGGCTGCGTCCCCACACCGGGGGGCTCCAGGAGGAGGGGTCTCTCACCCTCCTCCACGGCGGGCGTGACCTCCGGCTCGCCGGTGGCGGCCGGCATGCCGGGCGTGAGCGCCTCCAGGCGCGCCTGCAGCTCGGCATCTGACGGATCCCGCTCGAGGAGCTGTTGGTACGTGGCGATCGCCCGCTGCACCTCACCCGCCGCCTCGTGGGCCGCCGCAAGGCCCCGGAGCGCCGCCTGCGCTTCCTCGTCTCGCCCCAGGTTCAGGAGGAACGTCGCCAGGTGCGCGTGGAGGGCCGCCACCTGCGGGGCCCCCGCCAGGAGGTCCCGGCAGTAGGCGATGGCCGCGTCGGGGTCGCCCCGGGTGAGCGCCTCGTCCGTGATTCGCTGACAGAGCTGGAGGGCTTCGTCGGTCCGTCCCACCTCGAGGAGGGCCATGCCCAGCGGGCGGACAAGCTCGGACTCGGCAATCCCGAAACCCATCGCCTGCTCCAGCGCCTGGAGCGCGTCGGCGCCCTGCCCCTGCAAGGCGCGCACCTCACCAAGGAGCCGCCAGGCCTGAGCGTTGTCGGGTTCACCAGCCGTGACCTTGTCGAGGACGTCGGCCGCCTCGGCGAGCTTTCCGTCGCGGACCAGGAGTTCGGCCTGGCCGATGCTGGCCTCGTGCGACTCGGGGACCAGCTCCCGTGCCTTCTGGAACAGCCGCTTCGCCTCGGGCGTCTGGCCGGCCGCCTGGGCCGCCTGGTCGTATTCGGCGGCGGCCTCCTCGCGCCTACCGAGCTTCAGGAAGAGATCGCCCAGCCGGGTCATCACCTGCACGTTGACGGGATCGAACTGGGTGAGCCGCTGGTAGGCCTCGATCAGCTTCGCCGTGTCGCCTGCCTTCGCGTAGTGCTCCGCCACCGTCGCCATCTGGATCTTGGCCTCGCCGGCAAGTCCCTGCTCCCAGTACAGCTCCGCACAGGCCTCATAGGCGACGGTCCGCGTGGGGTCCAGCTTGGCGATCTTCTTGTAGACGGCGATGGCCTTGACGGACAGGCCGTCCGCCCGGTACAACTCGCCCAATTTCAGATACTGCTCGATGGCCTCGGCGGTCTTCCCCCCCCGCGCGTACAGATCCCCCAGGTTGTTGCACACCGTGAGGTCATGGGGATCGGCCTTGAGGATCGCCTGGTACTCCGTGATGGCACGATCCCACTTACCTTGCTGGGTGTAAGCCAGGGCGTTTTGGAGGGCTTTGCGTTTGTCGAAGGCCATGAGCCGAAAATCCCCACTTTTCGAAGGAAAACGACAGCTTAGGCTATCAGAGCCCCCTCAGGGTGTCAAGCAGTTTGGGCCGCTCCGGCCCGAGCGCGATCATCCCGCATCAGCGCCGCAGGGTCCACTTGGCCGTCCCGTAGCGCGTGCGGACCAGTGCCTCCGCCTGCGCGACCTCCTCTCCCGTCAAGCGGCCGGCCCGCATCCCCACCTCGAGTGCCTTCCCCCAGGCGACGGCGAGTCGTTCCGCCAACGCGTCCATGGGAGGCAGCTCCGTGACGAGGGCCGACAGCCAGACCACCCCTTCCGCCATGTCGCGGCGCGACCACTCCGGAAAGATCGCCTCGTGCATGGCCGCATCGAAATCCAAGAGGAGGGAGCCGTGTTGGAGAAGCGAGCGCTCCCACCGACGCTGCGCCGAGCCGATCAGCTTGCGCCCCCCGACCAGAATCGCGGGCAGGCGGCGCAGGTGGAAACACGCTTCCCCCCCAAGCGCGGTCGGCCCACACGGATCGGACGGACCGAGAGAGGCGGCCACTCCCAAACACGCGAGGCCCGCGATCAGGCCTCGGGAGAGCCGCGCGAAGCTCTCCGCTATCGAGAGCCCACCCCAGCCTCCTGTTAACGGAACCGCAACGCTGTACGTGAGCTCCCGCGCGTGCAGGACCGCCCGGCCGCCCGTCGGCCGCCGGACCACAGGGACCCGCAGCCGGCGGCACGCCCGCACGGTGCGGCTGCCCTGCGCCGGCTGCAGGTATCCCAGGGAGACGGTCGGCCTTTGCCAGCCATAGAAGCGGAGGGTCGGGGGTACCCGGCCCGCCCCCACCGCCTCCGCCACGGTTTCATCCACCGCCATGTTCCAGGCACCGTCCGCCGGCTCGTGGCAGAGGACGCGCCAGAGGGGGCGCGGGATCATTCGGGCTCCCCGAAGCGGGCCTCCACCAGTTCGACCAGCGCCCGGAGCGCCGCCTCGGCGTCCGTGCCCACGGCCCGCAGGGTGAGGACTGCCCCCTGCGCGGCGGCCAGCAGGAGGAGGCCCATGATACTCTTGGCGTTGACCCGCTGGCTGCCGATCTCCACGGTGACCTCGGCCTGAAACGCCCCCGCGATCCGGACGAATTGCGCCGAGGCCCGCGCGTGCAGCCCCAGGCGGTTCCGGATCCGGATCTCACGTGTGACCACCGCTGCCGCCTTCACTCGGCCGCCGCCCTCCAACTGTCCAGGCTCACGGTGATCGTGAGTACTTGGCCCTCTCCGCCGGTTCCCACGGGCCAGGCCGGGAGGAGACAGATCTGCTGCGGAACGCGTTCGTAGCCGGACTCGGACTGCGAGATGGTCTGCACCGGAAACCGCCAAAGCCGTGCGGGCGGTGTCAGCTCGATTTGGGCCGCCAACCCGAGCCAGGCATCCGCGATCCGGATCGCCGAGGCCGTCTCGGCCACCGCCACCGCCAGGAGCGACGGGTCATCCCTCGCCGCGCCCCCGTCGATCGCCACGGTGCGGTCCGGCGGCGGCCCCATGTAGAAGGCCAGGTTGATCTCCACCCCGAACCAGGTCGGGCCGGTCGCCCCGTCGGGCCGGAGCCGGTACGCGACCGTAACGCGGGGCGCGTCCGGCGCCACCTGCACCCGCTTGTGAACACCCAGCGTCGCCCCCCCCTGGCGGTCCGTCGCCGTGAGGTCGAGGACTGGCCCGCCGTCGGCGCGCACGACCGTCGCCGCATACGGGGTCCGCGCTAATCTCGCGGCGGCCCCTTGGCGGAGGAACGCGTCCAGGCTGAGTTCCGCCGGAAGCCAATGGTCCACGAAGAGCCCGCGGCGGTACGGATCGTACTGCAGGAGATCGATCAGTCCCTCTTCCTTCGCGCCCCGTTCCTCGTGGATGGTGGCCGCCCCGTCCACCAGGGCGGGCCCGCGGCGGAACAGCTTCCGGTGATAGGCTTCGGGGCGGCGCGTCAGGGTGTTGCCGAGGTTGAAGGCTTTGGCGCGCACATCGAGTTCCACCAGCATCCCCCCGTGACTCGGCTCGACCACGAGGGAGAGGTCCGGCGCCTCGATCAGCACCTCCGGCGACCCGTCTCCGTCCCAATCCTCCATGCTGAGGCGGATCGGGTTGCGGGAGGTCCGCGCGCCCTCCGCCGCCCGCTCCGCGCGAATCAGGTGCTGGTAGACCGCATGGCGCAGGTGGGGCAGATACAGCCCGCCGAAGACCCCATGCCAGTAGGCGTCGTTGCACTGCCCCCGCCACAGCGCCTGGAGGGCCTCGGCCCGCCGTCGGCTGCGCTGCGGCAGCGCGTGCACCCGCTCGCTCGCGCGCAGCATCTTCTTGTGCAGGGTGTTGACCTCCGGGTACTTGACCAGGAAGTTGCGCCAGAACCCCCCTCGCACGAAGGGCTGGATGCGGTCTCCATCCGGCAGGCTCTCGACGCGGGCCCGGACCTCCTCGAAGGCCGCCCCCGCCTCGGGCGGGAGGGCCCATTCGGTCATCTCGGTGTAGGAGGCCGTGGGAATGTACACGCGTCCCCGCGGGGGATCGGCCAACACCTGGCTGAAGGTGGTGAGAGTGAGCCACTCGCGGCTTCCCCGCAGGGCGTCCAGGAAGCGCCGCAGCCACCCGCGTCGGTACACCCAGTCGTGCGTCCCGGGCCATCCCCCGAACTTCTCCGCGTCGTCCGCCATGACGGCGACGGCGGAAGGGATGAGCGCCGCGCGCTGGCGTAGATAGTCCAGGGTTTCCGCCGGCTCCCGGAAGGGAATCAGGTACCGGAGCCGTTGGCTGATGGGGAAGAGGGCCAGCGTCACTCCCTGTTCCTCGGTGAGGAACTGCCCGGTGAGGGCCTCGTCCGGGAGGCCTGCCGCCCGGAAGTGGTTGTCGTCGAGGATGACGTACTCGACCCCCGCCTCGGCGATGGGTTTGGCCAGGTGGGGCTCCCACACCCGCTCCGCCAGCCACATGCCGCGGGCGGTCACCCCGAAGCGCCGCCTGAGGTAGGCCGTCATGCGCTGGATCTGTCCGACCTTGTCCACATCCGGAACGGCCGCCAGCATGGGCTCGTAGTAGCCGCCGGTGAGGAGTTCCACTTGGCCGCGATCGACAAGCGCCCCCAGCCGATCCAGGAATTCGGGATGGGCTTCCTCGAACCAGTCGAAGAGCACCCCCGAGATGTGCAGGGCGAAGGGAACGTCGGCGTAGTCGCTGAGGACGTCGAGAAATGGGATGTAGGAGCGCTGATAGGCCTCCGCGAAGACCTCGGGGAGGTTCCCGACCGGCTGATGCCCGTGGATCCCGAAGATGAACCGCACGCCATCCATGGTGTGCGCCTCCCCCGTCCCCGCACCGGTCCCCCGGAGCTCAGGACGCAGGGGGGGTCGGCTTCCCTTGCTTGGCGAGGAATTCGCTGGCGACGAGGATGTTCCGCTGCCCGTATCTGGCGACCTTGTCCGCCAGCACCCGGAGGTCCCGCTCCTCCCGCAGCGAGGGCAGCTTCATCAGCATGGGCAGGTTCACGCCGGTCACGACCTCCAACCGGCCCGCCTCCAGATAGGAGAGCACCAGGTTCGACGGGGTCCCCCCGAAGAGGTCCGTGAGGATCAAGACGCCGCTCCCGTCGTTCACCCGCTCGATCACCGCCTCGATCTTCTTCCGCGCCTTGTCGATCTGTTCCGCGGCGTGGATCGAGACGGTCTCCACGGCGGGGAACTTCCCCACGATCTCCTCCGCGGTCTGGAGGAGCTCACGCCCCAATTCGCCGTGCGTCACGATCACGATGCCGATCATGGCTCTAGCCTCGCTCCAGATCCCGGTGCCGCACCGATACCTCGTGGCCGGCCTCCCGCATCCGCCGGGCCAACTCTTCCACCAGGACGACCGAACGGTGATGACCGCCGGTGCACCCGACGGCGATGGTCAGGTACGCCTTCCCCTCGTGCACATAGAGAGGAAGCGCGAATGTGAGAAACCCTTGGATCTGGTCCAGAAATTCCCGGGATTGGGCAAAGCCCAGGACGTACTCCCCCACCGCCGACACCAGCCCGGTCAGGGGCCGCAATCGGTCCACAAAGTGCGGGTTCGGCAGGCAGCGCGCATCGAAGACGAGGTCGGCGTCGACGGGCAGACCGTACCGATAGCCGAACGACACGAGCGCCAGGACCGTGTGGGCCGGACCGGGCAGATCCAGGAACGAGGTCGCCAGGAGCTTCCGGAATTCGTGCACCGTGAAACTCGAGGTGTCAATCACCAGATCCGCCCTGGCCTTGAGGTAGGTCAAGCGTTCGCGCTCCACCTGGATTCCCTCCAGCGCGGAGCCTCCGGGGGCCAGGGGGTGCGGTCGACGGCTCTCGCTGAACCGCCGCACCAGCACCTCATCGCTGGCGTCCAGGAAGACCATCCGCACCTGGTGACCCTCCCGGCGGAGGTCCACCAGGATGTCGAAGAGGGCGTCCAGGAATCGGCCCTCGCGGGCGTCGATGACGAGCGCCACCCGCTCGATGCGGCGCTCGGACTGGGCGCAAAGCTCCGCCACCTTGGGAATCAGGGCGGCCGGCAGGTTGTCGATGCAGAAGAAACCGAGATCCTCCAGGCAGCGGCTGGCCGCGCTCTTCCCCGCCCCGGATATGCCGGTTACGATGATGAAATCGAGTCCGCCCATTCCCCCTCGTCCCGTGCCCCCCCCCGCCGGGGTCCCTCGGCTACTCCGTGTCTTCTCGGCTGAAGCTGGGCAGGTCTTCCGCCCCGCCCTCCGTGCCCGCCCCCGCCATCCCGGACACGAAGACGCGCGCCGCATGCACGCCCATGAGCTTGAGGAGGTGATTGCGCGCCGCCACCTCCACCAGGATCGCGATATTCCGGCCTGCCGAAACCGGGATTCGCAGCATGGGGATCGAGACCCCCAGGATGCCGTAGGTCTGTTCCGTCAGGCCCAGGCGATCATACTCCTCCTCGGGTCGCCAGGCCTCCAGCATCACGACGAGTTCGATGCGCTTCCGATGCCGGATGGCCGTCACCCCGAACAGGTCCCGGACGTTGATGATGCCGATCCCCCGGATCTCCATGTGGTACCGGATCCGGGTCGGCGCGCGGCCCATGACGATCTGCGCCCCGTCCCGGCTGACCTCCACCACATCGTCCGCGACCAGTCGGTGACCGCGCGTCACGAGATCCAGGGCGCACTCGCTCTTGCCGGTCCCGCTCTCCCCCAACAGGAGGATGCCGATGCCGTACACGTCCAGCAGGACCCCGTGCAGCGTCGCCTCGGCCCCCGCACCGACCGGCTCCATTCTCAGGCCTCCGGTTCGATCAGACCGTAATGGCCATCCCGCCGCCGGTAGAGCACGTTGACCTCGTCCGTCCGGGCGTTCCGAAAGACGTAGAAGGCATGCCCGAGTAGGTCCATCTGCAGGATGGCCTCCTCGACCTCGGCGGGTTTCACGGCAAACCGCTTCACCTTCACGACCCGGGGCGCCTCCGCGCCGGCCGGGGCCGGCGGCGCCTCCCACTCGACGCGCAGGGTCCCCCGGTCCATGTGCGCGACGATCCGCTCCTTGTAGCGGAGGATCTGGCGCTCCAGCTTCTCCACGACGAGATCGATGGACGAATACAGATCGTCGGTACTCTCCTCGGCCCGGATGGTGAGGTCCCGGACGCGCAACGTCACCTCCGCGATCTGTCGATGCTTCTCGATGGAGAGGACCACCGTCGCCGCCACGATGTTCTCGAGGTACCGGGTCAGGCGCTGGATCTTCTCCTCGGCGTACGCGCGCAACGCATCCGTGATCTCCAGGTTCCGTCCCTTGACGAAGAGCTGCATCGTCGACCTCCTCCCGGAAACCGCAGGTGTCTGAGGGGCCCGCTTCCCGAGGCGATCACCACCTCCTTCGGGGATCCCCCGCCGCACGGCCTCAGTAGCGCCGGCGCCGGCTGGAAGAGGGAATCTTGAGTTGGCTGCGATACTTGGCCACCGTCCGCCGGGCGATTTCGATGGCGTGGTCCCGCCGTAAGACCTCCACGACCCGCTGGTCCGAGAGTGGGCGCCCGCTGTCCTCCACCGTCAGCAGCCTGTGGATGAGGTCCTTCACCTTGAGGGAGGACACCGTCTCTCCCCGCGTGCCGGGCACCCCGCGGTGGAAGAAGTACTTGAGCTCGAACAGCCCCTGGGGGGTCTGGATGTACTTGTTGGTCGTCACGCGACTGACCGTGGACTCGTGCATGCCGATGTCCTCGGCCACCTCCTTGAGCGTCAACGGCCGCAAGGCGGTGATTCCGCGCTCCAGGAACTCGCGCTGGAACTTGACGAGGCTACTCGCCACCTTGTAGAGCGTCCGCTGCCGCTGCTCGATGCTGCGGATCAGCCAGAGGGCGGAGCGCATCCGCCCCTCCACGTACTCCCGCACCTCCCGGGCGCTCCCCGCCTTGTCGGCCAGGATCGCCCGATAGTACGGGCTGACGCGGAGCCGCGGCAGCCCCTCGTCGTTCAGGAGGACCAGGAACTCTTCGTCCACCTTCACGATGTAGACATCCGGCGTGATGTACCGGGGGTCCTCCGCCCCGAAGGTTCGGCCGGGCTTGGGCTCGAGCGAGGCGATGGACTCCATCGCCGCCTGGATGTCCTGGATCGTGACGCCCAGCGTGTCCGCCAGCTTGTCCCAATGGTGTCGCTCGAGATCCGCCAAGTGATCGCTGATGAGCACGCGGACCAGGGGGTGGAGATCCAGTCGGCCGTCCAGTTGCAACAGCAGGCACTCCCGCAAATCGCGGGCCCCCACGCCGGTGGGCTCGAGGCTCTGGACGAGACGGAGTGCCTCCTCCAGACGCTCCGTCGTCACCCCTGCGGCGCGGGCCAGTTCGTCCAGCGGCTCCTTCAGGTAACCGGACTCGTCCAGGTTGCCGATGAGCAGCATCCCGAGGCGCAACTGCTCCGGATCCGAGGTGGAGAGGTGCAACTGAAACAAGAGGTGGTCGATCAGGGAGCGCGACTTGGTGAGGTGCAGCTCCGCATCGAAGCGCTCGATCTCCTCGCGTGGGATCGGAGGCCGATAATCCGAGGCGTCCTGCAGGTAGCTCTCCCAATCGAAGTCCGTCAGCGGCTCGGCCTCGTCGGCCCCGGCCTCCTGTTCCTCCGTCCGCTCGGCCTCGGAACTTTGCTGCTCCTGCGTCAGCTGCGGCTCCTCGACGTCCTCCTGCACCTCCTCCAGGACGGGATTCTGCTCGACCTGCTGGCGGAGCTCCTGCACCAACTCCAGACGCGACAGCTGCAGGAGGCTGATCGCCTGCTGCAGCATGGGCGTCATGATCATCCGTTGGGTCTGGAGCATCCGGAGTCTGGTGTCGAAGGCCATGAACCCCTGTCGTCCTTCCCTTAGAGCGAGAAGCGCTGCCCGAGGTAGATCTCCCGGGCACGTTCATCCGCCGCCAGCTCGAGGGCGGTGCCGGAGACCAGGATCTTGCCTTCGTGGATGATATAGGCACGGTCCACGATCTGCAAGGTCTCCCGCACGTTGTGGTCGGTGATCAGGACCCCGATTCCGCGGTCCTTGAGTTGTCCGATGATCCCCTGAATGTCGGCCACCGCGATCGGGTCGATGCCCGCGAAGGGCTCGTCCAGCAGGATGAAGGAGGGGTCGGTCGCCAGGGTGCGGGTGATCTCGGCTCGCCGGCGTTCACCCCCGGACAGGGTGTAGGCGCGGCTCCTGGCCAGGTGGGAGATGTTCAGGTCGCGCAGGAGGGCCTGGGCCCGCTCCGCCCGTTCGCCCACGGGAAGGCCTCGAGCCTCCAGGATCGCGAGAATATTTTCCTCCACCGTGAGCTTCCGAAAGATCGAAGGCTCCTGGGGAAGGAAGCCGATACCGCGACGGGCCCGCTGGTGGACGGGGAGGTAGGTGATGTCCTCTCCGTTCAATACCACGCGGCCCACGTCCGGCCGTGTCAGTCCCAGGATCATGTAAAAGGCCGTGGTCTTGCCCGCTCCGTTCGGGCCCAGCAGCCCGACCACCTCACCCGCGTCCAGCGCGAGGCAGAGCTCCGACACCACGACCCGTTGCTTGTACGCCTTGACCAGCTTCTCCGTTTGGAGACTCTGTCCCATCCCGTCACCCGTCACCTCACCGCAATGGCCCTCACCGACGCGGGCCGGCCTGCGCCGGCCCTTCTCCCCGCTTGGGATACAACACTGCGTTGACGCGCTCGCCTTCGCAGCCCTCCACGCGGCTCCGGTCCTCGCGGATGAGCAAGGTAATCGTGCAACCTGCGATCACGTCATTGTCCTGCCAGACCTTCGGGTGCCCGAGCAGCACGACGCGCGCCTCCTGTGGAAAGTACTCCGCGCGCTCCGCCACACCGCGCCGCTCGCCGTAGGAGAGGCGAACGTTGCCCGCCGCCGCGGCCCGCTCCACCTCCTCCATCTTCTCATCGAAGAAGAACTCGATCTGGTCCGCCAGAATGCTCACCCCGCGGGCCCGGTCACTGGCGACCACGTTCCCCCGGTAGATGGCCACGCGGGCCTTGCGGTTGACCTCGAGGGAATCGGCCGTGATGGTGATCGGCGCTTTCTCCTCGGCGGCCCGCAGAGGGCCAGCCATCGTCACCAGGAGGGCCAACACCAGAATCGGCCAGCGGCGAGCGCTCATGGGGTGCGACTCCTTCTCGCGCCGGACGTCAGCGGTCCGACCTGCGAGGTAATGTTCCGGAAGATCCGGACCCGTTCGAGACTTGTTTCCGCCTCCAGGCCTCGCCCCTGGCTGACGAGATTCCCGCGGCTGATCCAGACGGGCTGGTCCGTCTGCACGCGTCGGGGGGCGGCCAGCCACTGCAGGGCCTCCGTTCGGAGCTCGGTGCCTTGGTCTGAGCGCGCAAAAACCTCTCCCTCCAAACGCATGTCCTTGGTCTTCAGGTCCACCGTGGCGCGATTCGCCACGCAGGTGAGCCGCCCCCCCGTCGAGTAGAAGGTCACCTCGATGGGTCGGCTCATCCGGGAGAGGATCGTCACCCCTTCGCGCTCGTGCACATCCACCCGATCTGCACGCACCTCCCACAGCTTGGTCCCGGCACGGGTCTCGACCATGTGAACTTGCTGCAGAGTGATTTCAGGCGAGGTGGAGTTGGGGCCATTCGCGCCAGCTCCGTGCGCCGTCTGGAGGGTGCCAGTACCGAAGGCCATCAACCCCGAGGAAATCACCGCCACCAAGATCCGGGCATTCATTGGCTGATGCTATAGCATACCGACAGAAAAAAGGGAAAGGGAATCTCCCGCCAATCCCGGCATTCCATGGCCCCGCTCCGCGAGAACGTGGAGGCAGCTCCACCCGCTCACCTGCCCCCAATCCCGACCCGTCCAGGGCGTTGGCCGACATACGAGGCCTGCAGTCACAAGGCGAGCCGGACCCCTTGCCGCGGGCAAGGTCGAGGGCGCGCTGGAGCAGCGGGTGATAGCGGCCGTCCGCGCCGCTCCCACCGATCAGGTGCCTTTGGGCTGATCGGGATTCACGACGTGGAGTTTCTTCCCTTTCAGAAACGCCTCAAGCGTCGCGTAGGCAATTCGTAACATGTTCTGCCCCGCTTCTTTCGAATTATAGGCGATGTGCGGGGTGACCAGGACGTTGGGCAGGGACGCGAAGAGGTAGTTCATCGGGGCCGGCTCCTCCTCGTGGACGTCCAGGGCCGCCCCCGCGATGCGCCCTTGCTGGAGCAGTTCCGCGAGCGCTTGGGTGTCGACGAGCTTCGCCCGAGACGTATTGATGAAGAAGGCGGTCGACTGCATCTTGCCCAGGAGGGCGCGGGAGATACAGCGCTCCGTCTGAGCATTCAAGGAGAGGTGGATGGTCACGACATCGGAGGAGGAAAAGATCTCTTCCAGCGAGACGAGGCGGAGGCCGTGCTGTGCCCGATCCGGCGTGGCGTTCCGGGTCCATCCGACCAAGTTCATCCCGATGCCGGCTCCGAGCCGCGCCATGTCTGCCCCAATGGGGCCGAGCCCGACTATGCCGAGGGTTTTTCCTTTGAGGTCAACACCCTGGAACTTCGCGGACAGCCATGCACCGTGTTTGAGGCTGTAATAGGAGGCGGCGATGTGCCGGGTGAGGGCCAGGATGAGTCCCAACGTGTACTCCGCCACGGAGGTCGCGCCATACCCCGGCGTGTACGACACCGTCACGCCCTGCTTCGTGGCCGCCGCGACGTCGATACAGTTGGCATACCC
>Ga0315294_10000920_pt1 | contig 31948 bp, 45 predicted proteins | sample YL17G13_40_MG_FD_203626 | JGI IMG/M metagenome (GOLD analysis project Ga0315294, IMG submission 203626) | Sediment microbial communities from Yellowstone Lake, YNP, Wyoming, USA - YL17G13_40 | ecosystem: Environmental > Aquatic > Freshwater > Lake > Sediment | place: USA: Wyoming | collected...
TAATGGACGGATCAACTTTCGCACACTTCGGACACTTCGCACATATGCCCAGATTCACCACCGCTTTTTTGCCTTTCTATGTCGCAAGTACGGCAAGAATGGCGTTGTCGTCGTCATACAGATCGACGATCTGACTGGAATCATAGCGGCTCCTGAGCTTGGTGCCTTTGTCGGGGCCAGTGAGAAGCTCATATGTGATTTTCTTCTCGTTCTTGTCCACGGCAACAACCTTGGCCGCTTGCTTCTGTTCCTGTCTCCAGAGAACAGTATATCCGCCAACCAACTGCTCGCCATCTTCCATCTTAACCTTCTTGACTGTGCTCATTGCTGCTCCTTTCTTATGTGTTAATTATCTACTTTTTGTTAAAGCTGTTTCTTCAACCTGTTCAATCCGTTTCTTCAAAACATCTTTTGCTAGTTCACCCACACCCTCTACTATACGCCCACCACTGTATTCGATGAGTGCCAAAAGTGTCGGATTCTTGAGATTCTTCCTTTCCACCGTGCCGCCCATAATGAGAACAAACATCTCATCGTCTGTCAATTCATCAAGAATGTTGTTCCGCTCTATGACATCCGTATCCAAGTTAATTTTGCTCTTCAGGAGCAGGGTGTCCCGCATGTGCGACATAACACGATTGATTGTATATGGTGGCCCCATGCAAGTTTTTCGCTCTGTCATAATGAAGGCTTCTTCTTCGCCGTCTAGCGTATTCACCCGCACTTCCGCCTTGATTTTGCCAAAGCAGAAGCCACCGTCCTTGTTCATGTAGCATACATATTTTCCTATGTGACTATTCCCATGAGTTAACTTCATAGGCTTCTATGCCACCTTTCCAGTGGCAAGAGACTGTAATCCCAGTCTCAAAATGTTTAGTGCTGCATTCAAATCCCTATTAAGGGTTAGCCCACAGTGCAGACAGTTGTGTACACGCTGGCCTAAGTCTTTAGGCACTGGCTTTCCACAGCCATAGCAGTCTTGACTTGTTCCCCGTGGATTTGATTTTACAAACAGCCTACCAGCGTTTTCAGCTTTGTAGGCCGTCTTTCTATGAAAACTGTTCCATGCGGCATCGGCGATACTGCGGTGGATTGGCTTTGCTGACAATTCTTTGCCGTCCACCACTATTGTTGGCCTCTGAAGCATAGATGGTATGTCAAGGCCTTCAACGCATATTACACCGTATTTGTTGACAATCTTGCGGCTTTCTTGGTGAGCGAAGTCTTCCCTGCGATTATGAATTCTTTCGTGGATTCTGGCAACTACCTTACGAGCACTGCGTCGTTGTTTGCTTCCCTTGACCTGCTTGGCCAGCTTCCGCTGTGCCTTGGCCAGTGCGACTTCATCGGTTTTGAAAAAGCGTTTTCGCTTGATTTCAGCACCATCGGATAACACTGCAAAGGTTTTCAACCCTGCGTCTATGCCGACTTTCAAATCACTGTGCGGGAGTTGTTCCGACGGAACCGTGTCGCATGAGAAGATGACGAACCATTTGCCTGTTGGGGTTTTCTTGACAGTGCAAGTCTTAATAACGCCTTGGAATGCTCGGTGGTATTTGATTTTGATGCAGCCTATCTTGCTGAGGTAAATCTTGGTGTTGTTTTCAACGAGCTTGAAACAGGCACCATTGTTCTGCGGATAAGTGAAACTGTCGTACCAACCCTTGCCACGGAAACGGGGGAATCCCGGCTTATCTCCAACCTTAATGCGTCTGAAAAATGCCTGATATGCCTTATCAAGTCGCCTTGCTACATCCGTCAATGTCTGTGAATATACTGCATTTAGTGAGTCATCTTTGATGGCCAATTGTGGTAACTCTTTCATTTGCCGGTATGAAGAAATGGATTTGCCTGTTTGTTCCCATATGTCTTTTCTCTGTGCCAAGAAGTAGTTGTAAACACGACGGCAAGTATCCAGCGTTTGAAGCAGTATTGTTTGCTGCTTCTTCGTCGGGTAGATACGGTATTTGAAAGAGAGTCTCATTTCTTCTGCCGTCTTCGCCTATTCAGGCATTTCATCCACCTAGAGCGTCTTAGCCGCTCTTCTTTTGTATAATTTTTGGGAATACCCTTGCCCATCTTGCCAAGTTCTTGTGCTGCTTTATTCAGTGTCATGGAAGCAATATCTCACAATAAGCGTTTGTTGTCAACTGCTGTTCTGAAACACTATACGAATGCAGAGTTGGTTTTTGACTATGATTTCACCTGCGGAACGACAGGTTGCTTCGGTGGCCTACCGGGGCCTGCTGCCGCCTTGCGCAGTCGTGCCATTACCAACGAACCGAGATACTGTTTGGCGAGCGTATTGATCGTTCCATCGGGATAAATCAGCCGCAGGCCCTTCAGGCGAGCGTGCAAGGAGTACACATCCTGCGGCTTCAGCCCTGCAACCGCGCAGTATTCGTTGATATCGAACTCGGTGTTGTCCCAAAGCCATTTCCACTTCTTCGCTGGATCGGTCTCGGAGCACTGCATTTCCTTGTACGTCACCTCGACAGACTTCCATGCAACCAGCGCGTTCATCAGTAGATCATCGTCAATAATCGGAACGATGTTCTCGGGCTCTTCTGTCTGCTTGAATTCCGCGAGCACTTCGCCGAAGGTTTGCATATCAGAAGTCCTTTACGGTTTGTATGGCAACTTGAATATCGGGTTCCCACAATACCTCGGCTTCCTTCATGGCACTGACGCTATCGAGATGCCAGTCCGCCTCGGAAGCAAATTGAATCCGAACATACTTCTTCAAGGGCAAGCAGGAAACAAAGTATTGGTGCATGGAACTCGCCGAACCTGTAAGAAGTGCCTCTATTAAAAAACGCCCCCAGCCGAACACAGTTCGTGGAATGTATCCCTTTCCCGAAGGTTTCTTTCCAGCACCAATGGAAAGCAACTCGATATCTTCGACCTTCGCGCCAAGCTTTTTACACGCCGCGCTAACAGCCACCATGCTGCAATTGTTTGCGAAGATGCCCCCATCAGAATAAAACTGATACGGCTTGAAATATGTTTCCGCTGCCGTAGCACAACGAATTACCTGCCACATAGGCCACGAATCCTCACCCGAATAAAACACCTTCAACTTCTTGGGAAGCAGATTGGCGGCAGTCACAAAGAGTGGCTTCTTTGCGTCTTTCATAAGCGTATCGCCGAACACAGACTGCAAGGCATTGACAAGCTGGATATCTGGATACTTCGGAACAAAAGGATTGAACCGCCGCAGGAAGGATCGTTTGAATATCTTCGGCATCCACTCGTCGAAAAACTGCTGGCCCACGGGCTTATTCGTTGCCAGTGCGGCTGCAATGGCAGAACCGATGGATGTCCCAACGAAGCAATCGAACTTGCTGCAACATTTCGCCTCGGACAGAATCCGAGCCTGTGCGAAACCAAATACGCCGCCGCCATCAAGTGCCAGAATTTTCATGTGTTTCCCTCACTATTTCACGCTAACATCGTCTGGCCCAATGAGCCACCGATGTTTGCAACACGGACATTCCGCGTCCCATTCCTTCTTATCCTTGCTCTTGTTTGCCAAATTTTCCAGTGAGGCTCGCAGGGTTTCCATATTGAGCGATTGAAACAGCTCTGAATCGGCAAGCTCTATCTGATACATCAGATCGTTCACTTCTTCTTTCCATGCGCCCTCGATGGCAGGGTTATTGAGCGTCAGGCTGGCTGCCAGCTCTTCTTCTGGTGGAAGATTCACAACTACCATCGTGGCCTTCTTTACGCCAGCCCTGAGCAACACCGCGTATCGCTGGTTCCCACTGATTATATGTCCTGTGGTTTCGTTCCATATTATATGTTCAACATAGCCGAATCGAGCGATTGACGCAGAAAGTCCGCTCAGTTCCCCCTCGTCCATCACTCTCGGATTATTGGGCAATTCCTTAACATCAGCGAGCAAAACTTCTTGAAATTTCCACTTCGGAATATCGCTCATTTGCCACCTGCCGTGACTGTGTTACGGATGATTCTACCACTCTCAGCTTCATACTGTGACTTACAATTCGGACAGGTAATGATAGCCTTCGGGACTGGATCGTCGTGTTTCTCGTGGCTTCCCGATGAATTTCCCTTGGGCCTCACCTTGGGCATATCCTGTTCCAGCATCTTGAAAAGCGTATCCAGTTTCAATTCGCTAAATGCGCTTCCGATCTGCGCCTCGGATGTCTTGAGCATCTTCAGTGCTTCTTCTGTAAACCTGCCACGAACATGTGGATTATTAAGCGTGATGTTCAGCGCGATTTCTTCGTTGTTGTCCAAGTCTACAACGACGACTTCTGTTTCTGTAACACCTTTGTCGAGTAGATATTTGTATCGTTGATTCCCGCTGATTATATGCTTTGTCTTCTGGTTCCACACAATTCGAGTGAGTAGGCCGAACCTGTCAATTGAAGCGGACAATCCTTTGAACGCCTGCTTGGATATTTCACGCGGATTATATGGAGTAGGAATCAAGTCGGCTAATTTCTTTACCTCTATCTTACCTTCTCTGAATTTTGCCATTGGTAGTCTCCCCTTCGATTTCAAATTCCTCTACTGCGTGAAAGAACCGTGCGGCTGTGCCGGAGTCGGCATGACCGCGCTGAATCGTATCCTTCGTGCTATTCTGGTTCCACTTCATTGGCTTAGTGCCATCAGTGGAAAACAATGACTTTCCCGTCGGCGGACGAATAACACTTCTTGTTGTTCCGCTTTGTTCTCCAAGCAACCTGACGGCACATCCGTCCGAGCACTGCCAGTCTTGTGTTGTTTCTGTGCCGTCTTTGTCGCCATGACCACGAGCACCACGGTTTCCCTGCATTGTCCCCCATTTATGGCCGCGTATTTCGGGATTGGGGCATGGCTTTTCTATGAAACTGCCCTTTACTTTCTTTGTGCCGACACATTTGCATTCAGGAGAATGAGACAAAATTACATTCGCTGGAAATCTGCCCTGAGTTTGCGGCAAAGCGGGGACACCCTTTTGATATTCGCCGGGACGATATCCCATTTCAGCCTGTCTCTTATTCAGCCTGTCAAACCCCGATGGCGTATTGCTGGTAAACTGCCCAATCCTGCACGCATCAATGGCCAACCCTGCGACACCGTGCTTCAGTGCGTTCTCTGCGAAAGTGCCGTCAATTGGCTTCATCGCTATCACTATGTGAAAGCAGGATGTCATATCGTTATTTTCCGTTTCGCTGATGCTTCCTTGGCCCTCTGCTCCTGCATGATTCGGTATTTGCTGCCCGCCCGTTTGTTGGCTGCCCGTGTCCATTCCCTGCGCTTCGCTTTCTGCGTTGCCGCATCCAGTTCTTTCTGCCTTTGCATTTTGTCTCGATTAAACGAGCCCTGCTTCTTTACTTCGGCGTAGATTTCCTTAATGCCCACACCTTTCTGTAGCGGCGTTATCTTCTCGATACCGTGATTGAGTCTTAGATCAGCCCGAATGTCAGCTTCGCGCTTACCATCATCTGTGCGTCTGCGAACGGCACTGGTATTGTGGACAATGATCGTCGGAGCAGAAATGACCTTGAATGTGTTCTTGGAATTACACTTTGGACAGGACACTGACGGCTTCTCGGAAATGCCGTGCATTATGTCAAAGTCGGCCTCGCACTTCCTGCAACAGTATCCGTAAATCGGAGCCATGTTTCCTCTCATATTCTCAGGCTTTGCGGCCTGCAATCGAACTCTACCGGCCCAGCACCCACGCGGCCAACCTGCACCTGAATACTTGACATGTAATAGCATCCACTGAACTCAAATGCAACTTTCGTTTCTGTGCTTCGGAAAATCGCATGTCGAGTTCACGCTCGAAGAACTGAACGATCAGTTTCCGCACATCAGTCCACGCACTGTAAACATCCGTGCGAGAAACCGAGTCACCCCTGCTTCGGTAGTCGGCCATAACGGGTGCAGCAACATCGTGCTCTATAGAAGTCGCATCGGCACCTTTGTCTGTTGCGGAACTCATCCATACCTCAAAAACATCTAAAGTTAACTGATCGCGGATTGACTTGCGCACATATGATTGCAAGTCGGCCAGCATTTCTCTCGACATGATTTCATCCGCTGGACTCTCACCGCCCGAGGGAATCCCTGTCATTAGTGATTCTGGATCAGCTCGTCCTCCCCCTCCGCGAGATTCCTGTCTTCCAATTTCCCTCTCCCTTGAAAATGCTTGATAAGATATTGCCCCGCCCCACCACCGACGCAGTCTCAAAACACCCTGCGTCGGATCAAATTTCTTGAATGTATCCCAGTATTTAGACTTGAGATAGTATTCGCCTGCCAAATCTTGAGCCATTTCCTCGGCAACTTCCCTTGGTTCTCCCTGCCGTCGCGCATTGCCAAGGAAAGTATTCCTCGCTGTTTCGGCCCACCGTTTCGCTTCGGGGCTCCTGCCATCCGAAGCCAGCTCGTAATCATGGATCAAAGTGTCATACTTGGCCACATCTTCTGGCCTCGCGGAAACCTTTTCATGTTCCAAATAGGGTAAGTAAATCTTCTGAATGGCGTCCTGCACCACAGCACCGAGTGCTTCGTATGCCGCTTCGGCAGCTATCATCTGCCGTAATGACGCAAAAAATCTAAACATTTTCGTTCCCCCCAAGTTGAGAATGTGTCTTCTACCGTGGAGCAAAATATCAAAAAATTATAAAACCGACGGGTCGATGTCGTCTGCTAGAACGCATCCCGGCCTACCCCTGTCAGATTCTGATTTATTCAGAGCAGAAACGAATACAATTTTTCCATTAACAGAGGGATTGAACAAGCTCTTCGCTTGTTTCGCGGCATCAGAGCTAAAGGCTATCCAATACACAGTATATCCTGCGGATACCAACTCATGCGCTATCCCCAGCAATCTCGTTGTCTTGCCTGTCCGCCGTTCCATATCTTTAACACCACCGTCTTTTTCCAGAAGATGCAGAATGCCGTATTCGCAATTTGCTGGGCATTGAGATATATAAGGCTGGCACTTGCAGCATTCGCTTCTGACGCAAACAAGATGCCGTCTGACGATTATCTGACGATTAGATTTCACGGAACCAGCACCGTTCGCCATTCCTGAGCCACCTTGCGAATGTCGTAGTTGTCCCGCACTTTCTGCCGAGCCGATTCCAACATGGATAAACGCTTCTTCTTGTCGTTCAGGCAGATCGAAAGCGCATCAAACCATTCCCGCGAGCCACTGACAAGAAAACCGTCCTTATCATCGGGATCGATCACCGCCGAATACGGAAGCACATTTGACGCAACGGTTGGCATACCGATCATCGAATATTCCAAAAGTTTGATCGGCGATTTGCAGGCGTTAAACCCCGTCTGCTTCAGCGGCGCGATACCGACTTCCGCACGCACGGCCTTAATGATCTGGAAGTATGTCTCAGCGGCATTGAATCCAAGGAACTCGACCCTGCCCTTCCAGTGCGCCCTCGTCAGAAACATTCGCACGGCTGGCGGCAGATAGCCCAGAATGACAAGCCTCACGTCTGCCATTTCAGCCATGATCGCATCAACGGCATCGGCGCACTCTTCCCAGTCTTCCGCATGGGATTCGCCCCCCTGCCAGAATATGCGTCGGAAGCCGTCTGGGCTGCCCGTGAAAGGCGTTGCCAGCCATCCCTCGGTGTCTATGGCGTTCGGTATGACAACAGGGCTTAAAGGCTCACCTATCGTCTTCACAAGCCTCTTGGAAAGCTCTTCCGTGGTTGTCGTAACCACATCGGCCAACTTCATACACTCTGCGGCTGCCATCATCTCGTCCCTACCGATGAATCTGGACGCTGGGTTCTCCCTTGGAATGTCGAACAGGTTATCATCAATATCATAAACGATGTGTTTTTCAGCCTCTTTGAGCTTTTTGAGCAAGTAATAGGATTCCCAGTCATGCACTCGTTGCACAAAAATAGTGTCATATTCAAGCAAGTGTTCATATTTCATGCCCGCCGATGTAATGTCCACCGAGATACCGTCCATGCTTATGTGATTTGCTGGTAGAACCATGCGCCAATAGCCCGAGCCCGTCCTGTCTTTAATCATGGCTATCTTGCGAGTATTCACCCTTTCATCGGCCATATGAGCCAGCTTGTCGGCTATGAGCTTGTGCAAGGACAAAGCCTGAACAGCAGACACAACCTTTCCCACATGAATGAGATTCTGCGCGTAATCGGCAAGGCCCTTTGCAGTTTCATAATCGGCAGTGGCTATATCCATGCTCTCATTGTCGAGCAACAGTCGAACCAAATCCGTTTTCTTTGAGTGGTCGAGGTAGACTTCGGCACCCATTAGAATCCACATGGCCGCATAAGGCAGGTTCTTCAACCGTGCCTGCGGCGGCAACACCGGGCATTCGTGGCTTATGTTAAGGTTTGTCATCATCGTCCTTCCATTCCGTCTTTATTTGCGGCTCCGCTCTTGCTTCATACTTCCTCGAACAAAATGATTTTGCTCTTTGTTTCGCATCTGCCAGCTCGTAGCCGACATCTCTGTATGCCTTGAACAATTCGGCATACTTGACGGCATCTGATTTCTTTTTTGCAGTTCCATCCAGTTGCCAGTTCCGCCAAATCTCGACGAAGTAGTTCATTTCGGGATGGGGGCCAGTGCTGTCGCCGAAACAGTCCCACCAGACAGCATTCGCAACGACAATTTGGATTGTGGGATCGCTGATTTTCGATCTGATCGCCTCGGCCCATAAAGCCGATGATAGTTTTACCAGTTTGTGTCCGCCTCTCATTCTCATCGTCCCCCGCTTGCCGCTTTGGCCCTTGCCGCCGCCATCCAATCATCCATTATCAGCTTCGCTACCTTGGCACTCTCGGTCGCCCGCTGATTCAACACGCGAGTACGCTCTTTCATATCCTGATCGACATAAACTGGAACGACAACCTTTTCAACTGGTGTGGTAATTTCACTCCTATCTTCTCCTCTCATTCTCGCCTTAGTCAAATCCTTCAAAAACTTCTCGGCATTCGCTCTTATATCATACTGCTCGCGCACCTGTGCCGATGTTTTTTCTGAAACCCTTCTCGACAATGCTTCGTCCCGCATTACCACCAAAATCTTTTCGGCGAACTCTTTCGGAGTGGATGCGAAAAATCCGTTTTCGCCTTCTTTGAGGAATTCCGTGTACGGCGGTACTCTTACTGTTACCAGTGGAACACCCATTGCGCCACATTCCACAAATTTGAGTTCCGACTTCGAGTGCCAATATTCATTTTTTTCATCCATTGGATTTGCGACCACCCCCAAATCCAGCGAAACAAGCTTGGCATAGAAGCCTCGCCAGTCCGCCCGATCAAAAGCTTCGTGTTCCTTGAGTTCAATTCGGCTTCTTGGATGAAACGACTTCTTGCCAAAATAGTGACACACGATCTTCTCACCGTCCTTGACTCCAACATCCAACTCTCCCAACATCGCTTCCATAAACCAGTCCATCTCTGCGCCACGGCTTGGAGCCATTGTAAATCCCACGGAAAAGACGGCAGGGTTTCGGCGATAAGTCTGCTTCAATGCAGTCATCCCTGCTTCATCCAGAACATTTCTTCGTAATATCTTCGGCTTATCAAAAGGCATTTTGGACAACAAGAAAGAGCTTGGCGACATCAAGGCATCGGCGATCATCAGGGGTTCGAGCGTCAAGCCGCCCCCGGTATATTTGCAACCTCGCTGGAAAAGATAGTCATCAATGAAGAACACCATGAATTTTCCCTGCGCCCTTAGTCGCCTCATCATGTCTATCACATCTGGATGAAAACATTTGAATACGACCACGACATCAGCCGCCCTACATATCGCTTCGCACGCAACCTTGCCGCCGACAAGAGCAAAATCCACAACCTGTGATTTGATGCCAAGCGGTTTGAGTGCTTCGCTAAGGTATCTCACTGTCCATCGTTGTTGCATTGGATCGTGATTATGCGTCACAAACACGATACTCTTCGTCTCGCGGTCTGCCAGCATGGCCGACATTGCTTCAGTTGTGTCGTTTCTGATTCCCCCGTAATGCGCGACAAAATCCCCCTTGTGCCACGATTCCGTATCGTGATTGAACTCCTTCGGCAACATAAGAGATTCATGAGGAACAATAGAATTGAATTCTCTTCTGCATACCACATTGATTCGTTGCTTAAACGGCTCGATGCGCATTACTCCCCGAACGCTGGCCTGCTCCCATCCAATATCGCCCTCTCGTATTTTGTTGCTCCAAACTTTATCAAGAAATTCTTCAGTCAAAGGTTCGCTTCTGGCAAAAAACACGCCAAAGTTTATGCTGTTCCAAGGCGGAATGTTCCAGTCTTGCTTGCCGACTACCAGCATGAATCTATCATCAAGAAATCTGTCCAGCGTGATATTTGGATTAGTTATTACCGAATCGGTATCAATCCACATCACCCACGGATATGTCTTCAGCGTGTCTCTGATGAACAGTATCTTGCTCCACGACGGATGCCTGTCCTTGGCAAACCCGGATGTGTAAAGCCTGAATCCATATCCATGCTTTCGGCAGTATTCCATATTCACAGCCGAGGCGAATCTTCCCATCTTGTCGAATTTGGGATTCTGTGGCGTATAGGCCATAACCATGCAGACCTTTTTTCCACCCAGCTCTATTGATGGTTTTGTCGTAGTTTCGACAAGAGATATTTCGCCCTGAAGTCTTACATGCCTGCATTGGATCGTTTGTATTTCAGAAATTTTCTTCGTATCGTCATCTGATAATCTAACCGTCTTGTAGATGCTATCTGGCGAGCTGTGCATCACGCATCCTACGGACACAGATACCCTCTCCACTGGAAACTTCATTCCGATTCGTTTCCACAAATCCCAGTCACACCATCTCCTGAGAATCGGATTTTCGTCATAGCCTCCCACGGTGTTTATCGTCGTCCTCGGGACAATGACGGAAAGATTCCCGAGGATGTTCCTGTTGGATAGAACTTCCATGTTCCACGGCTCGCCAAAACCCATCTTCTTCTCTCCAGTCTTGGCGTCAACATAGTCGGCCAATCCATAAACCATACCGCACTGTGGAAAAGTTTTCGTCTTGGCTTCATACAGGCACTGCATTGCGTGTGGATACAGATAATCGTCGTCAAACATGTACATGAAATAGGGTGATTGCGCCATCTTCATGCCGTCATTGTATCGCCGCGCCGGGCAACCCGAGTTCTCTTCAAATCTGACATACCGTATTCGTGCGTCTTTCAGCGCGTATTCCCTACATACTTTTTCCGAACCATCCTTGGAACCATCATCTATCAGGATAAATTCCCAGTCGATGAATGTCTGCGCTAAAATGGAATCAATGGCCCTTCTCAGCAGATTAGGACAATCCCCGTTCGGCCTGTTGCGGCAGTAGGTAGACATTATTATGGAAATCTGGATCATTGCTTCCTTATTACTTTCATGGCCTGTCTCATATCATCCGCAAACTTGCGTGCGTTTTCTTTCACATCGTAATTTTCAACCACATACTTAGAAACATTTGCCGATACTTTTCTCGATAGCTGTTCGTCGCGCATAATGAGCAATACTTTATCAGCAAATTCTCTTGGTGTGGAAGCAAAAAATCCAAGTTCTCCTTCTTGCATGAACTCTGCGTATGGCGGCACTCTTGATGTTATCAGGGGAACGCCCATTGCAGCGGTTTCCACCCATTTCAGCTCGGATTTAGACTTACAGAACTCATCATGCTCGTCCAGCGGGTTAATAGATGTGCCCATATTGAAGGATACCAGTTCCGAATAGAGCCCTTTCCAGTCTTCCCAGTGGAAATACATATGCTCTTTGACGGTAACTTTCGTGCGACTGTGCAAGAACCGCTGGCCGAATGAATGGAACACGCACTGTTCTCCATCCTTCAATTCGGCATTGAGAATATCAAGGAACTCCGATACGAACATATCCCAGCCAGTTCCACGGCCCGCTCCTGCAACCCAGCCAATAGAGAACGGCCCCGCTCGTCTGTATTCCTGCTTCAACACAGACATGGCCTCGGCGTCCAAAACACTGCGTCTCAGTATCTTCGGCTTATCCCACGGAATCTTGGACAGCAGCACTGAACTGCACGACACTATCGCGTCTGCATTTTCCATCGGTTCCATCGGAACAACCAGTCCTTCGGTGTATTTGCAGTTCGGCTGGAACAAGTAGTCATCAATGAAGAAGAGTACGAACGCACCTTTTTCTTTCATCCTTCGAGCCATCCGCGTCGTGCGGTAATCAAAACACCGATACACAACCAACACATCCGCTCCTTCGCAGTCTTGTTCTTTACCGCCTCGGGCCAAATCCACAATCTTGGCATCGAAGGACAGATCGTTCAGCGCATTGCAGAGATAGCCCACGGCCCATCGTTTGAGCACGGCATCATGGCCGTTTATGACAAAGGTGATTTTGTGGATCATTCTTCGGCCTCGGCTGCGTATTCTTCAACTGCGTGAAAGAAGCGGGCTGCGGAGCCTGAGTCGCCACTCATTCCCTTCCATGTTTGTTTCCCGCCATCACCGTCCCACCCCACCGCCTTACTCTTTGTTGTTAGTTTCCCGCTCGTTGTCACGGGAAACCCTGCCAGCACTTCGGGTGAATTGTCGTGCAAAATATTGGCAGGGAAACGACCATTTATATGCGGTTCCGCGTGCATTTGTTTTCCATTCCATCCTGTGATTCCGTCACTTTTGGTTGGCTTATTCTTGTGCCCCATTCTGACACTTGATTCCAATTCCCAATTTGTTTCAATTCTGCACGCATCAATAGCCAACCCCGCCACACCGTGCTTCAGCGCGTTCTCGGCGCTGGAAGTATTCAATTCGTGCCGCAGCAATCCTGTGCGCCACTGGGTCTTTCTCTATTGCTATGAAATCACAATTCTCAAGGATACAGGCTATCGCAGTGGTTCCCGAGCCGCAAAACGGATCGAGAATCAGGTTGTCCTTCGGCATCTTAACCATCTTCACCAGATACCGCATGAAATTGATGCTCTTAACGCAAGGCCAAATATTTCCTTCAGCAATTTTCGCTGGCTCGAAGCCTTCTTCCGCCTTGCGGGCCTCATTGTCGGCCTTCAATGCGTCATACTCCGCCTGCTCAATCGGCTGGTATTCGCTGCCGTCGTGCCGCCAGAACAAATCCTTGCAGCCGTAGTTGCGCTCCCTTGTGGACACCTTGGGTTCGTACTTGAACGGCGGGATTGCCAGTGAAGGGGCTTCGGTGTTGGCTTCGGATTTGGAACAACAAACTAGCGGCTCAACTGCGGGCTTCAGTGCGCTCCCATATCCCTTAAATAATTCCGCCTCTTCAGGATGACCCGATTGCTCTAAAACTTTTGAAATATTTAAGCTTTTTGGGAATCCTTGGCCATATGTGAGACAAGTAGAATTATCGGAAATCTCGCAGAAGTAACTCAGTTTGTCTCTGATTTCCAATCCCGCAATTCGTAATGCCATCGTCATCAAATCATAGGTTCTTGTCGCACTGAAGCTAAAAATATGGCCACCGGGTTTCAACACGCGAAACACTTCTCGCCAGATTTCAGGGCCGGGAAGTTGCCAATCTTTTCCCATGAAGTCCTTGCTGTTTGCGGAAATACTTTCGCCAGCCAGCCAAGCAGAAAGAACCTTACGAATATCTGGTTGTCTGTTGTCTAGCGCATACGGCGGGTCTGTTAAACAAGATGAGACACAGGAATCAGGCAAAGTCCGCAAAAACTCCAAGCAATCACCGAAGATCAACTGGTTCCGCACGGAAGCCGCTTCTACGGGCTCCACTGGTTGCGTCGCAACTTCAGGAGCCGCCTCCTGCGCCTCTGGCTGGGCCGTGGTGGCTTCGGCAGGCTGCTCCTGCACTGGAACGGGCTCCTGCGGCGGCGTGGGCTCTACGGGGGCTACAGGCGGCTGCGGCGGCTGCTCCTGCCGCATCTGCTTCTGAACTATCGCCCTGATTTTCCTGAGTGTTTCTGGGTTCATGTTTCCTCACCCTCTATCTCATATTCTTCAACTGCGTGAAAGAAACGGGCTGCCGAGCCCGAGTCACCATATTCTTTTTCATGGCCTATCCCATTCCCAATATCTCCATTGGTAAATCCCCCACTCTTTTTACCACTAAAGACATAAGGCTTTGGACTCTTTGTCTCAGGAAATCCTGCCAGCACTTCTGGTGAATTGTCACGGATCAGATTGGCAGGAAAACGACCTTGGGTACTTATCTCGCCAGTTCGACCAGCACATCCTAATCCATCTGCATAGGCCGACTTAGAAATGCGCCTTCCATTGTCAAATAACGGAACACCGTCATTCGCACGAATTCTGCACGCATCGATGGCCAACCCTGCAACACCGTGCTTCAGCGCGTTTTCGGCAAAAGTGCCTTCGCACGGCTTCATTGCTATTACTATGTGAAAAGTGCCTGTCATATTGCCATCACGATTACATCATCAACAAACGCCATTATCCTGAATCCTCTCCTACTATACGCACCGATGGCCCGCTCGTTGTCGCATTTCACCTGCAATTCGATTCGGCGTATCTCTGGCACCGCTTGCAGTCGATGCACCAGCGCGTCAATCATTCTGCCGCCGAAGCCTTTTCCTTGGTAATCAGGATGCACAACAAAGCCCACTTCGACAGTGCCGCCAATCGGTTTGTGACACTGGCAATACCCCACGGGTGTCGAGCCGTCGTGCATGATATACATCGTGCGCGTGTATGGAACATTCTTTTTGAGCCATGCAACATGAGACTGCAAATCAGGCGGCGGATGGCCGAAATGATAGGGAACAATCTTCGGGTGCGAGCGCGTAGTGAAAAGGAATCGGACATCCTTTTCGTTCTCGACATCCAGTAACGTCAGTCCTTCCTCAGCCACCATTTTGAACGATTCCACAAACTGTTGTTACATCCTTGCGAGTCATTTCCAGATGATTAGGAAGACTGATGATTTCTGCGAACGCCTTATCAGCATAGACGCAGAGTGAGTGGTCGTAGTGAGAGAATGGAGAAAACAGGTAGTTTGGCAGGTAGTGGACACCGGGAGCGATACCATTAGCCTTCAGTTTGGCAATCACTCCGTCCCTGTCCTTCACCCACGCAACCAGCAGATGATGGGAGCTTCCGCGCTCGTGAGTCATCACCTTGTCACCCATCAAGTCCTTGTACCACTCGTAAATCTGCTTGCGGTAGGCATTGTCCCTGTCCAGATACCTGAGCTGCACGAGGCCGATAGACGCAGCTATGTCGTTGCCATTATACTTCCAGCCCAGCTCGGGCACATTGTAGGCCCACTTATATACTTCGTTCGCGCCGTCCACTGTGCGGGCGAATGTTCCCTTGTCTATGCCGAGCCATGATAACGCGCCCGCACGCACGCGCATCTGCTGGGTAGGCACGCAAATCATGCCGCCGTCGAAAATGGCAAGGTTCTTGACGGAATGAAAAGACATACAGGAAATCGTATCCGTGCGACTGCCTACCCGCCTGCCATCGAAGTAACAGGCCCCCGAGGCATGGGCGCAATCTTCGATTACCTTCACATTGAGTTTGCCAGAGTTGATAGCGTCCATCAGCGCGTAGAAATCCCTTGAGACGCTGCCACCATAATGCACCCAGATGACAGCCTTGGCATCAGTTTTCTCCACCGCCTTCTCGATACTTTCAAACCTCATGCTCATGTCACTGGCAACATCAGCGAAGACGGGCTCATGTCCTTCGTAGACGATAGCGGCATTGGTGGAAACGAATGTGATCGGCGTGGATACGATCTTGGAGCCCTTTGGCAAGTCCAGAAGTCGAACGGCAAGGTGTAGCGCGGCAGTGGCACTGCTGACAAAGTGCGGATAGGCTGCTCCAGTGTAATCCTGCCAAGCCTTCTCAAACTCGACACACTTGGGGCCGCAGCCTGTCCAGCCTGTTTCCATCACCTTGCGAATCTCGCGGATGCACTCCTCGACTTCATACTTCGGCCTGAACAATTGCAGAGACATTGTGATTTCCTTTCATATTTTCCGCTTTCGCGGCGTGTTGTCTTATCCCAGAAAGCTTCCTATTGCATCGGCACCCTGAGTAAGCGGGTCATCAACATCCGCGCCGCAGGATATTTCGCCCGTGTCCCGAATCACCCGCACTGCTTTATCGTCCCAAAGGTCTGTGTAGGAAGGATGCTTTTCACATGTGACTGGCAGCTCGCGTCCGAAGTTCTCCAAGCAGAATTTGTTGATCGCCTTGGTTGATTCCAGAATCGCGTCAGCGGGGTGGAACGAATGCACCCGTGCCGTGAGAATGACAACCCCTTCGCCTTTGGCCAGCCATATCCTCACCCGCCGAACCATCTTGTCGATGGGGGCTCCATACTTGGCGGGATCGTAGTCAATGTGCTCCCTGCCGTTATACTTGCTGAGAGTCCCATCGAAGTCCACTGCATGAACTGGTTTGTCTTTGTCGCTCATATTTCCCTTCCTATTTCGTCATTCCCTGTTGCGTCAAGTAGTTCAAAATCTGATTCGGCTCTGTGAGCAATTCGCCCGTGTGCTTCTCCAATATGGGTATGTGCTTCCCGTCAAAGTCGAACTTGTTAAGAAGTTCTATCGAAGCCGCATTGGAAAGGGAAGAGAAAACGTGGAAAGCCTGCCCATCCTTGCCACGGAATGCGTCGTTCATTGCGGCATCCATGACCAGTGCGGCCACGATTGTCGCGCAGTGCGGGCAATTTTTTTCAATGAAGAGTCTGTCGGTAATCATAGTTTCGCTCACCACCATATTACGAAAGAGCGGTTACTTTTTAAGCATTTTTCTTTCCGAACAAGAAGCGTTGCAGTAATCAGAGCCGATTTCACCGCGCTTCTTGCATAGTATCTCAGGCACCTGAACAGCACAACCGCCACAGCACTGCTTGTCAACAAACCGAGCTATGCCGCCGTAGTTTTCACAGTTTGGCACGCCAAGGTATCTGCCTTTGTCATCATACACGAAGCAATTCCTTCGCTATATCCAACAAGGATCGGGCGATATCGTCGGAAGCCTTCTTGCCGTCAACCTTGTTGGCGACAGAATAAGCAATGGCGAAACACTTCGATTCATTGCCGCTATCTTCCATACAGGAATTGAAAGAGGAGAGCCATCCCCTCTTCGCTTTATCGGAATATTTTTTCAATCCCGGATTTTTCTTTTCTGCTTCAGAAACGCTATCCCACGGCATTTCGCACACTCCTTCCTGACAAAACGCTGCTCGCTATCCGCAGTTCCCGAACGGCACTGGAAACCACTGCGTTCAGTCTTATCGTTTCTTTTTTGCCGCCCGGTGTTGAAAACACAAGCTCGTCCAGCACAACTTCCATTCCTTCAAAATCATCCGTCATATAGTTGCGGTAGTAATACGGGTTCTTCTCGTCTTTCTTCAGATAGGCAATCGTTATATGCGGTATGTAGTTGGGATAGATACTGGTGTACTGGAGAGAACGCCTGATGAGATTATTCAGGTTCACCAAGTCGCTGCTCTGCATATCTACCTTGAGAGCAATGCACTCGGGATTGTAAAACGCGGTAGTCCTGCCGAGTGTGGCCCTGAGCGGAGAAATGCCAGCAACCAGTTGCATAACTTCATCGGGATTCGTTGTGTGTATGCCGTAAAGAACCGTGACATGGACATCCTTGGCCTTGCCGCGTTCGCCATCGAGGGTGTTATAGATAAACTCAGGCGGAATGGCAGCGGCAATAGATTGCACATTGGAGGCAATGGGATCAGGCATCCGCGCCATCAGGCAAGAGTAATCATATGCGACTCTGTTCACAGCCCCTTTCTCGTGTCGTGCGTCGGCAGGGAGCCCAAGGTAAATACTGGGCTGAACGGCGAAAACCGATCAACTCGACCGATCTGCCTCGGTGCCCAGTCTGCCTTGACAACCTCTGCTTTCTGAGAGTCTGTCTTCTGGAACACAGTTATCTGGACGGTATCGCTCTCGTATCCCATTCCCTTGCCAGTGCCTGTATGGAAATAGCTGCCGACAGGAATGTCCTTGAAGGGAACCGAGGCGATCAGCTCCCTTGCCAGTTTCAGCAACTCTGCGGCGGCATAGTTCATCCTAGTCCCGGTACTTTCGTTTCCATTCACGATAGTTCACTTTGTGCTGGCCCCTCTTCGCATCTGGGTGCTCCCGCATGTAATCCTGAAGTGATTTCTGCGACGGGAATACGCCCGCCTCCCTGTCCAACTGCTTCAGCTCCAGACGAGGCAAATCGGAATCGGCTTCAACCAATGTGCTGGCTATTGCCAGTAGTTCTTTTGCTAAGGCTTGTCTATTCATTTGTCTTATTCCTTCCTGACTTCCGCCAGTGCGGCACGCATCTCGTGTTTCACAATAACATCCTTTACCACGGAAGCCTTCACCGAGCGAATGTTGTTTCTCGCCATTTTCTCTCCGCAGTCGGGGCACAGCTTTGCCACATCGGCGCGTGAAACATGATCGTTGTCCCGCATTGCCAGCACTCTGTCTTTGATGTCCATTTCTCTCTCCCCGTAGTCTGGCCGCCTTCTGAGCGGCTGCATTTGCTGACCATCCGCGCCAGCGTATTCTTTAACCAAATCCTGAGCAGGGGTGCCATAAGCGTCCGTCCACGGCTCGATCATTTTGAGCGTGTGATAGTTAGAAGGGCCGAATGTGCTCATTCTACGCCACCTTCTTTTGTTTTTGCCTTGGGGACTGTAAACTCCCAAGAGTTACCAAGGTTTTAGCGAGAATATTCAGTGCCCCGACAGTATCGGCATCACCTTTGTAGCCACAGGAAACACACTGGAATTTCTCTCCCTTTCTGTTTTCTTTCGACACCAAACTACATTGTGGACAAGTTCGGCTGGTGTTAGCAGGGTTATTTTTCACAGGCCGAACACGGTTCTCCTGCGCTTTACACTCTATCCTGCCAGCTACCCTGCGAACTATCCAAGGTGCCATAGCTTTTCTGAAATCTTTACCACGATTTTTCTGTTTGCCAGTTTTGATACCAATCAAATCTTCAAAACCGATCACCTTCAAGTCTTGCCACGGAAGTTGATTTACAATGCGGCAAATGTAGTTTTCACGCTCTTTGAGCGCACGATGTTTGGCTTTGGAACATGGTTTCTTGCGTCTGATTTTATCACGGATGGCTTTGAAGTCTCTGCCGTAGTGGTTGCCATCTGAATCGGAAATGAGTTTGTTCACACCAAGGTCTATGCCGAGAACCCGGCCTTCTTGTTTCAGTGGTTGTTCGGGGATACTTACCCAGAGAGTGATGCCAGTTTCGGATAGTGCGCATCCTTGGATAAACTTGGCATTCGGCACGGAAAGCCATTTCCTTGTCATGGCTGTATGCTTTGTCGGCAGTGTGATTCTGTGTCCTTTTGCAAGAGCAGCAAGCTTCAGGACAAGATCGAAAGAGCCATTTCCGTCTTCGGTGGCAATATGTCTTTGATCGAGAATAATTTTGCCATTGAAAATCGGCACCTCGCAATGTTTGCCAAGAACTTTGGCCGACTTCTTGGTAGCGATCACAATATCAAAAGCCTGCTTCAGTGCGGCTTGCTTGTAGCGTTCGGACAATCGACTATCCCGAAGCCTTGCAAGAGTTTCTTTGTCGAGCTTGCCTCTAACATCCCAAAACGATTTGATGTAAAAATTCACCGCAGAGCGATAAGACTGAATCAAAGCATTGACCTGCCTCTGCTTTCTGGCCGTAATATATTTCAATGTTACTTTGCAGGCTCTTCGCATTAGACGCCTTTCAATTCTTTCACTATCGAAATCAATTCTTTCACGCTCGGCAGGGTGTTTGCCCTGTGAGAAGCCTGCCGTGTGAACTTGTCTGCCTGCTTCCGTGCTTCCTTTATCCAAAAATCGAGGCTCATCTGTGCTGCACTGTAAACGTACACGCCTTCTCCCGTCCAGCTTCCATCCAGCGCAACTGGGTAATAATAGCCAGCAGGACTGCGGTAGAACCGAACACCGAGCGGGCGCACCGCCTTGTTTACATCCGCAAGCGACTTTGGATATACGTCTGCCATTCTCCGCCTATTACTCTCTTGTTGCCTGCTTGGCGTTCTCATCAGCGGCGAGCAATTCGGCGACCGCAACCAGCTCTGCTGCCACTGCCTGACCGTCCGCGCTCGCTGTTATCCCCATGTCCTTTTTCATTTTGCTCATGGTGTTGATGGCATCCTGTTTGTCATCGGTGTAATAGCTCTTGCTTTCATCATATTTGCCATCAATGAATACCTTGACAACCCACTCATCGGTATCGGACTTGCGAACCAGACTCAGGCGGGTTCCCGAGGCCGCTGCCTTGCTCGTTGAGCTGAGCAATTTCCCAAGCTTGTCTGTGATTGTTTTCTCGGTGAAGTAGCCGTCAAAGTCGTCATACTTCTGCCCGTCCAGCACGATCACTGGCAATCCTGCCACTTCGCCGTTGCTCGCCCTGATAATGCGGTAGTATATCTTGACGTTGCGGCCTTCTATGGTGCCGTTCAACTCCTTGTTGCCATATCGCAGGGTGGAAGACGGGAACTCGTGCTTGATAATCTGCGCCATGCGATTCAGTCCGCGATAGATTCGCTCGGCAATCTGCTTGTCACTCAGGCCCGCGCCTGCTGTCTTCTCGCTGGCTTCCTTAATCCTGTCCACCGCTGCGTGAATGCCGTCTAAATCGCTTTTCAAATCAGATGCGGCCTTTATCAAGTTTTCCAACACATCCTTGGTGGAGTATACATTCATTATGACTGCGTTCTTATTCTCCGCATAAACAGGCGATTGCAGATTATCGCTCAGGACGATCATCTGCTTCTCCAAATCCCTGCCGAGCGTCGCTATGCGGTGCTGGGCGTAGTAGAGTGCCTTGACTGCTCCCGACATCATCAGCCCGGCCTGCTTATTGCCTGCTGCACGGCCCTTATCCATCAGGTTCATCCATAACGCATGTGTCGCCCCTTCTTCACCGCGCAAGCCACGGAACGGCTCATTGTCCCTCAGTGCTTGCGTTATGTTGCGCCTGACCGTTGCTATCGTCTCGTCCATAGTCTTACGGCCCGCTTCAAAACCGATCAATACAGAAGCAATATCGCCGCCAGCCCTGCCGTAGATGTAATCCACTCCTTGCGTATGGCCCCATCCGTGGCCAACAAGTTTGAGATATGCTTCGTCAAGAAGTTCGCCTTTGCGAAGGCTGTCGTTCAACTGTTCAAGCAGGGTGTATGGCCCTGCGGCTGCTATCCTGTTCATTTTGTTTCTCCTTTGTTTTACCCACAGGCAAGTAATTCTCCTGCCCTGTTCAAATCAGTCATTCCAGCCCTGCATGGCATACTGGCAGTTTTGCCGCCACCTGCATCGGCCCATGCCTTCGCGTATTTGCGGGCCATCGTGCCCTCGGCGTCATCAAAAATCTCTTTCTCTTCTGCCGTGAAGTCTTCCCTGTCGCCCTTCTTCATCCGCGCTTCAATCGCCCGAACCTTCTCGTATTCCCCGTGCATCTCTTCCCTTGCCCGCAGTATCGGCTTCACATGTATCTGAAGCTCTCCAATGTGCCCGTTACCATATACCACGTTCAGGTGCGCGTCCCTGTATCCGTTCGGCATCGGGTTGGCAAATCTGTCCTTCGGCCTTCTGGCCAGATTCATGCCCGATTGCCGCAGGGCATCCACTGTGTCGGGTAGCTCTGCCACCATGTCAACCGCGACAGTCGCCCGTACAACATCGGTAAGGCGAGACCAGTCGCCATTGTAATCGGCGGCAACCTTCTCCCTTGCCCTTTTCGCGCTCTTTGTTGGCGTCGTCACCAAGATCGGGCCTTCAACATTGTAGGCTATCCTTGGCTCAAATGGAGCCGTCTGGTGATAATGTTCCAGCCCGAGTGACGGAAGCCATCCCATCATTTGTTCGTAAGCGTCATTGGCCGACTCATACAGTTCGGCTTCGGTGCTGGCAGGCTGTCTCACTGTTTTCGGCAGAGCCATTTCTTCTGCCGTGAACAACAGTGACGCCTGCAACCGCGACGCTATAAGTTCAATATCCAATCAGATGTCCCTCTTCGACTTCGATATTGCTGTGAAAATCGCGTTCCGCTTCTTCACCGTGGCCGCACGATTCACCGAAAAAGCTCTTGCTTCGCGGGTAGTAAAACGCTCGTTCCCCCTTGTTTAGCGGCTTCTTGCACTTGTCGCAATGAGCAGGCCATTTTAGCGTCAACCAATACGGATCGCCATAATAGGATTTGTGATAGCCATAGGCAACCTTGGAAGACGCCGACCGCTGCATGGCTTTTTCTATTGCCTTGGTGAGAATTCTTACGCGCATCGGATGAGGCTGTTGCTCCCACTGATACGGCGTATCGGCGTCCCGAGTGAGTGCCCACAGTTTGGCATAGCCTATACTCTTGAATGCGTCGTAAACACTCATCCCTGCATCCATGCGGGACGATACATCGGCGGCAATGTCTTCAGCCGTGTCTTCAATAATAAGGCTCTCGGCTATCTTCACCAGTTCTGCTGCTACGGCTTGTCTGTTCATTGTGTTTTTCCTTCGCTTAGAACATGCTGCTTGGAAGCTTGATTCCCAGTGCGTGTGCCGCCTTGAAGATGTTGTTGCGGTGCGCATCTTGCGGCATACCGTGAGCCCTGTCAACACACTGGCGCAGCCTAAGCAGAGCTTCATTCTGGTTGTCAGTCAGTTCCAAGTCTCTGTGCAGTTTCATGTAGACTTCAACTGCCAAATCGTAACTCTGCTCGTCTACGACACCTTTGAGTTTCATAACATCGTCGTCGGTGATAACGGAATCAAGAAGGCTTCTGCTCGCCGATAATTGCTTCGCTATCTTCACCAGTTCTGCCGCCACTGCTGCGTTATTCATATTCGATTCTCCTACTTGTAATTCTCCAACTGTCCCAGCAGCTCTTCCTGCATGACAGATTCGCCAACATAGCCCATTTCAGACGACCGCTGTATGACACGCATCTGCTTGTGAAGCTGTGCCATGTCGCGGGAGAGATAGTCAATCTCGCGGATACCGAGTTCTATCCCGCGTCCGCCGCCTTTTATGAGTGCTTCAGCATTCCGTATCCTGCTGGAGATGGATGTTGCCGCCGTCATCTTCGCTGCTATTTTCTCGATTCTGTTCATATCCGATGTCCTTTCAATAGTGCAAAATATCAAAAAATTATGCGTTAAAACCCATCTTGGCACAGTTCGCACCGTGTGTTGGCAGCATCCCACTCGGGGGAATGAACGGGGTAGCCATACCCGAGCCCGCACGCATACGCGAGCGCGTTCCTGCACCGTTCGCAGGCAGTAGCGCGAAGCTCTTCGGCTTCGGAATACGAATACCCGTGCCCGCACAGTGCCAGTGTTAATTGGTCGAGACAACCCTTCTCGGTGACAACGCTGGCAGTCCTGTGCAGTCCTATGACAAATTTCCGCGCAAGCATCCTGCGGGAAATCCTGTCGGAAGAAGTGAGCGGCACTCCCTTGTATTCCTTCAGGGCAAGAAGATTATTCTCTACCGCCGCAGTGAACTCGTCAAAGTCGCCGAATACAGGCACGCCATACCGGGCGCAAACTACATCAACATTGCCCTTGCGATAAAAGCCATCGGGACAGAATACCAGCATCTTGCCGTCCGTCGCGTGGAGCCCAAGCTCCAGCAGGGAGATCGGTGCCTTGGAGTCTTTTGTCAGGCACATGGCGATTACCGTGGCATTCTCCAGTCCTTTCAGCTCCCACTCCACTTGTTCTTTGAACTGCGGGTTGTCTATGCTTTGAACCCACGATGAGTCCCATTTTTTTCTTCGGGGATTGAGCACCACGCACGGAATGCCAGCAAGAGATTCGATAAGCTGTTTTTGCCAATCTTCGGCCTGATTTTGATCGATGCTTCCAGCGAGAAACACAGAAGGCCAGTTGTTCGGATTCTCTATAGCCTCGGGTGCCGTGAAAACAAGTGGCATGGTTGCTGCGTTCTTCACCCGCTCGGAAGGATTCGCCAGCACCCTTGTCAGAATGTCTTTCACCTTGTTCTCCCACTTGGAAGCAAGTGGCGCACTACCCACTTCAATTTTCCCGCCGTCATTCTCGTAGGCTTCCCATGTCAGGTTGCCGCCAGTCGGTTTCAGATAAACAAACCTGCCGTTCATACCCGCTATTTCTATGCCATCGGGAGTGAACTCACGGCTCTTGATATGCCGTTGAAGATTGTTGAAAACCTTGAGCAACCTGTCTTCAACGGCTACCTCATCCATCTCCTTGCTGGCTTTCTTCCCTAAAGAACGGCCAGCCCAGACAACGGTAGCAGTGTAGCGGTCGCCGAGCCAAAGATTAGTATCGTTTGAAGCTCTCACGCTCATGTTCTGTTCACCTGCTTGTCCAGACTGGCTTAAATCGTTTGCTACTCGGGGGCCTTCGCCTTCGGGGAATTCCATGTCGGCGTAATAGTCCTGCTGATCGTAGGCTTTCTTGCTCCCGAACAGCTCGTCATATGCCTGCTTTGAAGCCTGCTCCTTTGTCAGTCCCTGAGCCATCAGCTCCTTCATCCGTTCGGCATGCTTGGCAAGGTTGTCTTTGATGTACCTGTTTCTGGTTTTGTATTCCCTGTTCGTGCCGAGCGCGGCCTCTTTGTCCTTCTTGTCGCGCCTGCGTCTGCCCACAAATTCGACTGCTATGTCAACTGCGTCCACGATCTTCTGCTGCCATTCCTTTGCGTCACCCTCGGCTTTCTCCAGCTTCTTGCTTTCCGAACGCTTCACTCTGCGCACTACGGATCGGGCCTTGTTCCAGCCGCGTGTAGTCTCAAAGTCGCGCACAACCTTGCGTATTGCGTCTTCGTCGGCTTCTTCGGCAATGTAGGAATTTACGACATATGTGAACCTGCCAAGGAACTCACGCACGGCTGGGTCACGCAAAACCTTCTTTTTCTCGCGAATCTTCCACTTATCGCTCTTGTGGCCGGGGCGTTCCCGCACCCACTTCTCGTTGCCATTGGGATATTCAATGCGATATTTATACTGCGAACCCGGACGAGTCATCTCTACCTGTTTTGGCACATATTTTGGCATATGCTATTTCTTTCTACCAACACATTGCAGCAGGAGCGCGGAAATCCAGAGATAATCAATTTCTTTCCTGCTACGGCAGGGCATTCTTGCCGTTCTTGCGCCACATGCGCCCCAAATGCCCTGTCCCTGCCGCCGTGGCCCGCTTGGAGCCCTTGCCCCTTGTGATGACACCCAAGCCAGCCACACGGCCCGTTATAGGGCATCCTACGCTACTTTCTTGTAATCCTGTAAACTGACTCTCCCATACCGCTTCTTACTTCTTCCAAATCGAAGCGACTATGGAACAAGCTGCTGAAGATGGAATGAGTATCAGTGTTCTTGTAAAGCGTCAGGTAGAGCCCGTCGGGCTTCTGCTCGAAAAAGAAATCACCCTGCGGCTTATACAGGAATGTCTTCACTTCGGCCTTGGATGGAGTCCCGAACGAAACCAGTTCCTTGGCCACCTTCAATATTTCGCTTGCCGCGAACGCTGGCGTATCCCACGAGAATGCAATCTTATCCGCTATCCTGTCTTCCTTGTTCATAGTTTTCCCCATTTTTGTTATCAGTTGTTTCCTGATGAAATCCATCAGCTCTGGGTTTTGCCAGTCTTTCTCCGAGCGACCCGCATCCCTCCATGCGCGGACGAGGATGCTTCCTGCCTCGGGGGATATGTAATCAGTCGCCTCGGAAATCTTCCCGGCCATCTCGTCATCGGAAAGGGAAATATCGCGCAGGATGTAACACATGGATTCCAAGTCTTCTGTCGGCAGGGTGCCTCGGATCACGCTCTTCTCGACTTTGACTGGCTCTTCGCCGGGATTGCCAGCCTTGAAGGGAAAATAGCCTTCGTCGCCCGCGAGCCACTTTTCCCAGTCCATGTTCAGCAGCGGGCCGATATCCACCACAGGGATTTGACTGCGGCCTTCCTGAAGATATGCTTCCACTCGGTGTCCGCCATCGATAAAGCGTCCATTTGCCACAAACACGGGATCGAATTCCACCCCGTCGCGCAACATTTGCCGGTACTTCTGAACTGCTAGTTCACTTGTCCCACGACTCGGGCCAAACTGTTTTCTCAGCACGGCTGGATTCATGTAGCCCACCATGACAACTGGCTGCTGCACCAATCCGAATATCTCGCTATATGCTTCTTCCCCCGTGTAATTTCGTTTCTTCAATGCTGGAACATCGTAGGCAAGATGCTCTGCTATGTCGGCCCTTGTCCGAGAATCCAAGCTGTCTACTGGAACTTTTCTTGCACCTTGTATGCCAGCGGTGCGCTCGTGCATCCGCTCCAGCATGGTTTGCCAGTTTATTGAGCCGCGTCTATTCATGCTCTCCCCTTGCGTAACGCTATGACATTATCTTCACTGGCAATTCCCGGCGTGCCGTGAGCCCCGCCGAGATTCAATACCCAGCCAGCAGGCCCGCGCATAACCGCCCTGCCTTTCCGGGTGGAGCCATGCGGTGTGACTATTGTTACAAAATCACCATGCTGAATCTTGTTGAACAGAATCTCGCGCTCAAACGGAGAAGGCAATCCTGACTCCCTGCTGGGTTCATCGAGCAATCCCGCTATCCGTTCTGCTATGGCTGAATATCGGTTTTTCATCTTAGTCCGAAAACGCTCGTTATCTTTTTCACTATTTGCAGCGTATCCTTGGCCGAGTCCAGCAAGCGGTGAGCCTGCTGCTCGGACATATTTGTCAATGGATCGCTATATTTCAAAAACTGCCAATTGAGAAAAGTCATCATTTCCTTTAATGGCTTCCACGCTCTATCAAGCATGTCCATTGCTTCGGAATTATTTGAACTCAGAGCCTTATGCGTCGCCTTTTCGATTGCTGCTTTTGCCTTCCACATCGTCTGGCTCAATTCAAATGCCAAGCTCTCATCAATCTTGGCAGTGATTCGCTCGGCTATGGCCGCAAATCGGTTCACCCGTTGTACTCCTGCGCCGCACGAGTGAACTCGTCGTGTAGCGATTCAGCCGCGCTCATGGCAAGATAAGCCCTATTCTGCACATCGAGGATTGCCTTTTTCAGAGCCTCGATCTGCCGCGTCATGGCCATCACTTCGCTTCGGCTGCCGAGCTGGACGGACATTGCGGACGAAACCCTGTCGAAGAACTGAAACTCCCTGTTCGCATCAGCCGCAGCACGCAGCAACTTGCTCATCTTGTCGGACAGGCTTTCGCCTGCACGGCCAGTTTGCCACAACGGATCGGTTGCTATGCGTTCGGCTATGGAAGCGTATTTGTTCACCAGTTCCCGTGCCACTTTTACCAGCTCGGAAGCAGCGTGCATCGTGCCCGTCTTCTCGTAGCTGACTTGGTACTCGTAGCGGCGGAATACCTGCGGCTCGGTACGCACCTGCTTTTCACGCTGCCTGCGCTGTTCGATTTGCGCTTCCCGCTCGGTCTCGTATTCGTCCACCAGTTCGGGCTTGAATGGCTTGCCGTAGGCGTTCTTGGCTATTTCGTACAGTTTCCACGGCTTGGCCTGCTCGCCTTCCTGCAACGGCTCCCGGTGCTGAAGGAATGTAGGGCGGAAGATCAGCCCTGCTATCTTGGTTAACTCGGTTGCTACAGCTTTGTCGTTCATAGTTACACTCCCCTTCTCATTCTGTCGTTTGCCAGTTTGTCGTTCATAGTTACACTCCCCTTCTCATTCTGTCGTTTGCCAGATCGGCAGCATCTTCGCACGCGCTTTCGGCGTCCATTAACTCAACAAGAGAATTTGAAATCTCCCTGCCAATGAACTTGTCCAGTGCATATATCTGCTTCAGATCGGCCAACTTGCTTTCGGCATCTTCCATCATTCTGCGGGCGGTGCGAAGGGTGTTCTCAATCTTCTGCCAATCGGAAGCCATTGGAACTATTGCGGCTTGCTTCACCGAGGCACTCTTCACTTTCCCGTCGGGACTCACGGCAGCCAGCGTTTTATTGCCAGCCCACGATTGAGTCACGGGCTCACGCTCGACACGAATGCCATCAGATGTGGAATTGACATAGAAAGTCGCATTGAACCGTGCGGCGTTAGCCTTTGCCTGAGCAATCCCTTCCTGAAGGTTTCGTACCCTTGGCCCAGCCTGTCTCGGTGAGCCCGCCAATGCGCTGGCGATTTTTACCAGTTCTGCTGCGATCACTGTGTTATTCATGGTATCCATCTCCTACCTTCCGAATTCCGAAACCAGCTCCTGCGACAGCCGATGTATGGCATCCGTATTCCCCCGCCGAAGATGCACCGCCATATCCCTGATGATGCCAAGGAAGATTGCTGGATCGGATGCAGGGCTGAACCTGCCACGAAGAGATTCGATGCCGTTTGCCACACCGAGAAATTCCGGCCTCTCATCCTGATCGAATCCCACCGCTTCCAGTTCCTTGGCCATCTTCACCAATTCGGCTGCGATCACTGCGTTATTCATATTTTCTCCTGCTCGTTCAGTTGTTTACCTTTCAGGGGCTACGCACCCTTTCTCTTTTTCAACTCACACTGTAGCGCAAAATATCAAAAAATTGTCACTGAGTGGCAAGAAGCCAAAACAGAAGCCCACAAACGAAGTCCCAATACACTCCCTTCCCTTTGCCGATGAAGCCCAAAAAGGATGGCCAGTGCCGAGCCGCAGCGGAAAAGGGTGGAAATTTCGGCGTAGGCCAGTGGATGCCCGTAGGGCCGCAATGAAGCGGACAACGGCGTGCGGCGCAAGACAGCCAGTGAATACTGCGGCAGGGGAAACAGCTTGCTTATTATAGTTATTAAGCCCCCGAAATTGGCACTCTAAAATGCTCTGTTTTCCGCCACAAGTCATTTTTGTCTCGGTATCTTGCAACGGAAACAGGCCAAAACCGAGATAGCGACGCAAATCCCACTTTTTGACGACGCAAATCCCATTACCGCTGCGTATAGTATGGACATGCAGAGCGGCGACTTTACACTGGTCAAAGAAATCGAAAGAGCCATTCGTATATCGGTGGAATACGGCAAGTGGGTTTCCCGTAACATAGGCACACACTGCCTCAAATGTGACGCCACTGTGAACCTTCAGTGCCACCATGTTATCACGCTCTATCATATCATCCTTGGCCTGTGGCAGCTTTATGGCGATAAGGACGCGGTAATCAAGCACGCCATATCCCTGCACGATACCGACAAATGCGAATGCGTCACACTGTGCGATACCTGTCATGGGAAGGGCCATCCCGGCAGACGGCTTGTTACGCCGAAGGCCATCAATGCCGCGCTTTGGACTGTCATCCCCAGAAATATGGAAATCAGCATCTGCCATTCCACGGCCAAGCCGCAGGGCTCCCTTGGTTTGATCGGGCTCCAGACACTTCTCGGTATCGGCTGGTATGTGCTTACGGGCCACATGGACTGCCGCATCATCAATATTCATCGGCGAAGGTTCGCAGAGTTGCTCGGTAAGCCGCCATGCACTTCTTTCAACCGCTCGCTGGATGGCGCACTGCGAGACTTGGAATACCTGAATGTCATCACGGCCAGCCATCGGAAGGACAACGACATTGAGCTTCACATCGCCGAGGAATATCTCGTTGCTCTCACTGCAAGCCCGTGGTTTATGCCGCTGAATGACATCAAGGCCAACAGGGTATGCTCCCTTGCGCTTCAGTGGTGGCTCGGCATGCAGAGCAATCGCAAGAGCTACAAGATCGGGCTGGATAAGCTGTGCAATCATATCGGCATCACCAATAAATCGGCATCACAAGCCGCCAAGGCGATCAGGGCTGCCAGTGAAGCCGTTCCGTGGCTTAAAGTGGACATCGAAAAAGGCATGTGCCGTTTTGAGATAAACCGCAGGGGTGCCACGCCTATATTCTCCCTGCGGCAGATTCTTGACGATTCGATTCGGCACGGGCGGTAGCGGCATCTCTCGCCAGTATACGCCGCCCTACGGCAGCATCAGAGTTTCTTCGCCAGTTCTGCTTATGGGCGAGATGCGGGTCTGGCCCCGAGTAGCCACGATCATACAGCCATTTCTCTCGATTATCTTGGTACTCCAACAACAGTCGGGCACATTGTTCTGCCCACTCGATTGTGGCAGCAAGCATGTAGGATATTCGGTGACGGGGAGACCTGCTGTGACAGTCAGGCACAAGATGGATCAATACGGTGTGCATTTCGGGAATGTGCATGATTCTATACACTGGCTGGCTCCTTAGCTTCACGGGCGGTAGCGGCATCGTTGATTCGCTTTTCGGCCATAGCGCAATATTCTGGGTTTAGCTCAATTAAAATTGCGTCTCTGCCAAGCTGGTCGGCAACCAAGCCAGTGGTTCCCGCGCCTCCAAAACAATCAAGTATTGTGCAGGGGACCACTTCTTGGCTTCCGCAGCTACAGGTTGGCTCCCAGCCGATAGTTTTCATTGCGGCCTTGCACCCCGTCTTGAAAATCGAATTGTCGCCATGTCTGCCAGTGGCTTCTTCTTGTGCTGCTGCGGCTGATGTATCGCTTCCTTCCCGTATTCGGATCGGTTCACCGCGCTCCAGTATGCGCTTCCACGGTGCGCCACATTTTATGCAGCAGCCTTTTTCAGAAGTGCCCGCAAGGATGCACGGCTCTACGAGCGCAGGCGGAAAAGTGGCGAAATGGCAACCACGAAAACTTTTTGTTGGGATCGTCCACACGGATCGGCGATTACGAGTTTCCCCCTTGTTCTCCGAGTTTAATCCCTTGCCGCTTTGTCCGTATACTGAGCCCTGAAGTTCTTTCGTTCCTACCGTCGAAAAGTCCTTCCTTTTCCTTCTTGCTGATGACACCGGGTTGGAACTTGATTGCTCCTTCACGGCTTCGGCATCGTAGAAATACTTTTCGCTTTTCGCCAACAAGAACAGGTATTCATGGCTTTTTGTTGGCCTATCAATAACCGATTCTGGCATCGAATTCGTTTTATGCCAAATTATGTCGCTCCGCAGATACCAGCCATCTGCTTGCAATGCCAGTGCCGTGCGCCACGGGATGCCTATGAGGTCTTTGGGTTTGAGGCCATCGGGAATCTCTTTTTCTCGTCGCGTGCCGGTCACATTGTCAATGTAGGCTTGTCCCGTAGAGTGAAACGAATCCGAATGTGATGTTCCCTGTCGGCCCTGGTGAGTCGCTGCATAGCTGTCCCCCAAGTTTAGCAAGACTGTGCCGTCGTTCCGCAAAATTCTTCGCACTTCGCGAAACACCGCTACCAGTTTGCACACATAGCACTCACCGCATTCGGCTGGCTCAAAGCATTCGGATATGTCAGCAGGCACTTGTTCGGGCCGACACATTGTGTCCAGCCCTGCGTTCTGCAACTGATACATTGCGTAAAACAGCCAATCCTGCTCCAGATCGGTTCGCAGTTTGACGAGCCCGTGGCGTCCGCAGTCTGGACTCGATTCCAAGCCAAACTGGCCTTCGATTCCGTAATTTCTGAGTCCGAGATAGGGTGGCGAAGTCACCACCATCTGGACAGACTCAGGCGGTAGCGTCTTCAACACTTCCAAGCAGTTGCCTTGGTATATTTGCACGCTCATTCGTTATTCCTTCTCTTCGCTCCATACCGCAAGGCAGCCGCCTTCCTCGGGACAGGTTGCCAGAGCCGAACAGTGTTCTTCGAGATCGTATTCCATTTTCCGAATATCGTCTCCCGAGAGCGGCTTACACGCCGCAATAGACATAGCCCGTATGATTTCAAAGCCGACTTCAAACTGAAGACGATATGTGGCTATTTTGAGTGCTATCTTGTTCTTCCGCTCAAGCTCCCGTAACCGAAGCGAATTCATAGCTCCTTGACATCCACATTTATCGTCGGGTTCCATTCCATTGTGGACGGGATCAGCCGCACAATGTCTTTCTTTCCTTTTTCGTTCGCCTTGACTCGCAGGTGAACGAAACCCGTGCCGAAGAAGTGAGACATCAT
>Ga0315294_10000921_pt1 | contig 31945 bp, 25 predicted proteins | sample YL17G13_40_MG_FD_203626 | JGI IMG/M metagenome (GOLD analysis project Ga0315294, IMG submission 203626) | Sediment microbial communities from Yellowstone Lake, YNP, Wyoming, USA - YL17G13_40 | ecosystem: Environmental > Aquatic > Freshwater > Lake > Sediment | place: USA: Wyoming | collected...
AGGGTCAAATGACCGGATTTGTAATTGATGGTGTTCAGCAAAAAACCTACGACCGCGTGTACAACCTGAGCTTTAGTCCTAACAGCAAACACTTTCTATACGTGGGCCAGAAAGAAGCCAAACGGTTTATTGTCATCGATGGAGTCGAAGGAAAACCTTACGATAGTATATCGAACATAACACTTACCTCTGACTGGGAAAGAATTGCCTATGTTGCAGGTCAGCGAATTAGCAGAACAGGAGCTAAGTCCGACAATTCCGAAGGGACGATAATCACATCTGAGCCGGTAGCGGAACAGTCCCGATATTTCGAATATCCCGGTGGGCCTTCAACATACCGAGTTGTGTTGGATGGCCAGGAGCAGGGAACCTATAACGAAATAAACAACATAACATTTAGTCCTGACGGAAAGCACCTCGCATACGTGGCAAAAATTGGGTCAATGTATTGTGTAGTGCTGAACGGAACCGAAGGGGAAAAATACCATCAGATTTCTCACATAAGGTTCTTGTCGCATACCGGGGAGGTTGTCTATGCCGCCAGACGATACAGGGAGTGGATGGCTGTTGTTGGTGACATTGAAGGAAAGCAATACGATAGCTTTGGTAAGGATGACCCGGTTTGTAGCTTTGATGGGAAACGCTACGCATACTGTGCAAAACGTGGCAATAAATGGATGGCGATTGTGGACGGTGTGGAGGGACCCCAGTATGATGCCATAAGCAGAGTTTTTTTTAGCCCGGACAGCAAACGAGTATTGTATGCGGTCAGACAAGGTGATAAAGAGCTGGTTGTTGTAGACGGCCAAGAGGAGAAACGCTACGAAGGTCAAATTGGGAGAATTCCCATATTTAGCCCAGACAGCAAACACGTAGCATATGCAATCAAACAAAAGCTTAAACTCCTACTATCTAACACTCTCAAAACATGGATAGCTGTTATCGATGGCACAGAACAAAAAGGTTATGATGGGATTGGGGAGTTAATCTTTAGCCCTGACAGTCAGCATGTGACATATGCAGCACTGGACGGAGAAAAATCGAGGGTTGTTCTGGATGGTAATGAACAAGAAATATATGACGGGGTCAACTTTGTAAACTTCAGCCCTGATAGCATGCAATTGGCATACTCTGTGAATGTAGGGAAAACGCCGGTAACCTTGAAGGAAAATGAATGTGAGAACAAAGAAATGACAGTACCGGAAATCCCACAATTCGATGACCATGGTTTTCCTATCGGCAAGATAGAATCTACGACAACAAAGATAAAAAGCCCAAATGAAAAAGGCATAAAACATATCAAGAAAGCAGCAGGCCAATGGAGAGTCGTTACAGATAAGATTAAAGGCAAGAAATATGATATGGTTGTAAACGGAACGTTCAGCCCAGATGGTAAGCATTTTGTATACTGGGCGAAGGATGGTGATGGTTGGGGCATTATTGTAGATGATGCAGAATCGGAAAAGTACTACGATCTTCTGCATACAGCTTCCGGTAACCAAATGTTTCCTTCCGAATATCCAAACGTCACACCGGAAGAAGCGTATTTTTTTCATGGATTATGTTTGTACTACTTAAGATACTTAGGCAGTGAATTCATTTTTGATACCTCAACAACCTTCCATACATTTGCTAAGCGTGGTGACACGCTCTATCGACTTCAAGTGGAAATAGTTGAGAAATAAAAGGTGTCAGATACAATATTTGCTATAGATAGTGAGAAAGTTCTTGGTTCTTTGTTTGTAGTTCATAATAAAGTCGAATCTGTTTTTGTTCTTTCTGTGCTTTATGATGAAGCTGCAACCATTTTCGTGTCTTCAGAGTGTTTTGTGGTTAAAAAATCATGTTAATCACGTTAATCCTGCCTAAAAAATCCGCTCAATGATGTTCGGGGCTTGTATTTGTTATTTGCTGTCGATGATTGTAAGAAGCTCGTCGAGGCGGTCAATGGTAAAATCCGCCAAATGGACAAATTCATCGATTCTCGAATGTGTGCGAATCAAAACCGCGATGGCACCGGCGTCTTTGGCGCATTGGAGGTCGTGCCGGAAATCGCCTACCACAAGGGTTTCAGAAGGCAGAACTGCGAATCGTTCACATAATCGACATACACCAAAACCATCCGGTTTGACAGGCCCATCGGTACGATCCACAATTGCGTCAAATCGCAGTCCATGAATTGCGGCGACCATCTCTACGTTTTTTCGCAGGTTTCGCGTCAGCAGTCCGACGGAGATGCCGCGTTGACGGAGAACATCCAGGATTTCTTTTGCGCCTTCGTTTAATTTACTGTTTTGAGCGGCGTGGTCTTCATACGTAAGAAGGATTTTTTCGGCCCGGCGTTTTTGCTCTATGGACAGTCGGTTTATACCCTCCAGCACGCCTATTCCTTCCGGCAGGCCCATTTCCTGTCGTATCCGGTCAAAGTCCAGAAACGGCTCGGTCAACGTGCCGTCCAAATCAAAAATCACCGCCCTAATGGTGCTCATTTTTATACGTCCGCTTCAAAGTCTTTTCGCATCAGCTCTATCAGATAGCGGGCGGCTTTGCTTAAGGTTCGGTCTTTTCGCACAATGATGCCGGTAGGGCGGTAAAAATTTTCGTTGCTGAATGAAATCGCCTTTAATGACCCGCCGGCCAGTTCCATTCGCAGCGAAGACCTGGGCAAAATGCTGATGCCGGAATTTATTTCCACGGCCCGCTTAATCGTTTCGATATTGTCAAATTCCATCATAATCCGGACATTGACGCCGTACCGCGACAAAATGCCGTCAATCAGCTCCCGTGTGGGCACATCCTGTGCAAAAGCGATGAACTTTTCTCCCTGCAACTGGTGAATGTCAATTTCATTATGCGTCGCCAGGAAATGGTCCGGCGAACACACCAGCATCAGCGGTTCGTTTTCGAATCCATACACCTGCAGATTACGGTCCCGCCGCGGCACTGCGACGACGCCAATATCCAACTGTCCACGCAGGAGCTTGTCATAGATGTCTTTGGCATCGTTGTACTCAACAGACAGGTTCACATCCGGATAGATGGACATAAATTTTTTAACGTAGGGCTGGAGGGTGTGCATTCCGATACTGAAAATTGCCGCCAGGCGAATGCAACTATGCGACTGGCTCAACTGGGATAACTCACTGGTAAGGCGATTATATCGCTCCAGAATATCTTTGCACGCCTTATAAAAAAATTGTCCTGCGGCGGTCAGTTCTATAGGCCTTTTTTTGCGGTCGAAAAGCTGGATTCGGTGGGTCATTTCAATGTGGGCGATCTGTTGGGAGACAGCGGACTGGCTAATACCGTGCAAATCGGCGGCACGGGAGAAGTTTTTCAGTTCCACAAGGTCGCAAAAAAGTTTTGCGGTTTCAAGGTTCATTAAGATAACTTATGCCTACTATTATTGGACTTTATTTGCAATTCTGACTAAATGTATTATAAGTACAGTTTATAATTTGTAAAGCAGTTCGTTCGTTTGCTGTACGGATGGAAAACCCAAAAACGGTCATATCGAGAAGAAAGGACAAAAATGGCTATGCAATTTGTTGACAGCATTATGGAGCAAGTGATTGCTCGTAATCCCGGAGAGCGTGAATTTCATCAGGCCGTCCGGGAGGTGGCGGAATCCGTTGGGGTGGTGATAGAGAAAAACCCCGAATTTGCGAAGGCCAAGGTACTGGAACGGCTTGTGGAGCCTGAACGGCAGATTATGTTCCGTGTGCCGTGGATTGACGACAAGGGTAATGTGCAGATTAATCGGGGATTTCGCGTCCAGTTCAGCAGCGCGATTGGCCCTTACAAGGGCGGAATTCGTTTCCATCCCTCGGTCTATCTGGGCATCATCAAGTTTCTGGGTTTTGAGCAGATTTTCAAAAACGCGCTAACCACCACGCCCATCGGCGGCGGCAAGGGCGGCAGCGATTTCGACCCGAAAGGCAAATCCGACAATGAAGTAATGCGGTTTTGCCAGGCCTTTATGAGCGAATTGTTCCGTCATATCGGTTCGGATACGGATATTCCGGCAGGGGATATCGGCGTTGGCGGGCGTGAAGTGGGATATATGTTCGGCCAGTATAAGAAACTGAGCAATGTTTTTACCGGTGTGTTGACGGGTAAAGGGCTCGAGTTCGGCGGCTCACTGGCACGAACCGAGGCTACCGGCTACGGTCTGGTCTATTTTGTGAGCCGGATGCTGCAGGATCGCAAAACCGATTGGAAGGGCAAAAAAGTCGTGGTTTCCGGTTCCGGGAACGTGGCTATCTACGCGGTTCAGAAGGCACAGGAATTGGGGGCGAAGGTTATCGCGGTGTCCGACAGCAACGGATATATTGTCGATGAAGCGGGCATCAAACTGGATACCGTCAAGCGGATTAAGGAAGTGGAACGCGGGCGGATTAAACAATATGCCGACGAGCATAAGTCCGCGAAGTACTATGACGGCTGGCAGGGAATCTGGACGGTTCCGTGCGATATTGCGCTGCCTTCGGCCACCCAGAACGAACTGGACGAGAAAGGCGCCAAGGCACTGGTGAAGAATAAGTGTATCGCGGTCGGCGAAGGCGCCAATATGCCTTCTACGCCGGAAGCCGTTGAAGTCCTTCTCGATAACGGCGTTTCCTTTGGTCCGGCCAAGGCGGCCAATGCCGGCGGCGTCGCCACCAGCGCTTTGGAGATGTGCCAGAACTCGATGCGTCTGAGCTGGACGTTTGAAGAAGTGGATAACCGGCTGAAAATGATTATGAACGCGATTTATGACCAGTGTGTCCAGGCCGCTGAGGCATACGGCGCCAAGGGCAACCTCGTTGCGGGCGCCAATATCGCCGGCTTCCTCAAAGTGGCTAAGGCCATGATGGCACAGGGCGTTGTATAACGACAAACTGTGTTGCGGCAGCGTACCGCCGTCCGACAAATATAAGGGTATTTCAAGAATCCCCTTGCTATATGGTAAGGGGATTCTTTATTATTGTGTTTGCGGAAGAGCACGTTGATTTGACGGAAAATAATTGGTGAATCCATTTTGGGATGAGATATGGACAGATTTCCTTACCCGAGTACGGGGTTGAACCACCTCGATGAAATGCTGACACGTCTTCAGTACGGAGACAATGTTGTCTGGCAGGTGGACGACATCGTGCATTATAAACGGCTGGTTGTTCCTTATGTGGAGCGTGCCATCCAGGAGCATCGAAACATCATTTATATCCGGTTTGCTCAGCATGAGCCGCTGCTGGAACCGCGGCCCGGCCTGACGATTGTCGAACTGGACGCCGATACCGGGTTTGAAACCTTTTCCACCCAGGTTCACAATATTATCTCTCAGCAGGGCAAGGGGGCATTTTATGTATTTGACAGCCTGTCGGACCTGCTGACCTCCTGGGCAACCGACCTGATGGTCGGGAACTTTTTTTTGGTGACCTGCCCTTATTTGTATGAGCTGGATACAATCGCCTATTTTATGCTGCTGCGGGATTATCATTCCTTTCCGACGATTGCGCGGATTCGAAGCACGACGCAGCTGCTGTTGGACGTATATTATCTGGAAGATACGATGTATATACATCCGCTGAAGGTCTGGAACCGGTATTCGCCTACGATGTTTCTGCCGCAACGGGATGAAGGCACGCAGCTCACGCCGGTCACTGACAGCGTCGATGCCGCCAGGCTGTTTTCATATATCTCCGACAGGGCCCGCACCGGGACACGTCGGAAGGTGGATTACTGGGACCGGTTGTTTTTGCGGTCCGAGGAAGTACTCAACGAACCGCCCGCATCCGATAAATATCAACAGGCGGTGGATAGATTGTGTCGGCTTCTGCTGGGTCGTGAAGAGCGGATGCTGGGTCTGGCCAAGGCTCATTTCTCACTGCGGGACCTGCTGGATATCAAGGCCCGCCTGATTGGGACGGGATATATCGGCGGAAAGGCGCTGGGGATGCTGCTGGCCAGAAAAATTCTCTATGAGGACGCTTCTTTCGACTGGCGCAGCCGGCTGGAAAAACACGATTCGTTTTACATCGGCTCGGATATTTTTCATTCCTACATAGTTCAAAACGGGCTGTGGAAGCAGAGAATGGAGCAAAAGACGCCGGAAGGTTATTTTACTCAGGCCGAGCCTCTGGCCCAGGGACTGCTCAAGGGCAAATTTCCCGCTGAAGTACGTGAACAGTTTCAGGAAATGATCGAATACTTCGGCCAATCGCCGATTATTATTCGTTCCAGCAGTCTGCTGGAAGACAGTTTCGGCAACGCCTTTGCGGGAAAATATGAAAGCCTGTTTCTGGTCAATCAGGGAGACCCGGAGGACCGCTACGAGGCGTTTGAAAAGGCGGTACGGATTATTTACGCCAGCACGGTGAACGAAGATGCGCTAAGCTATCGGATGCAGCGGGGACTGGATCAGGCGGATGAGCAAATGGCGCTGCTGGTGCAGCGGGTTTCGGGCACTCATCACGGGCCGTACTTTTTCCCCGATGTAGCCGGCGTGGGGGTTTCCTATAATACGTTTGTGTGGAATAAAGACCTAAATCCCAAAGCGGGGATGCTGCGGATGGTTGCCGGTCTGGGAACCCGTGCGGTGGACCGTTCCGACGACGATTATCCGCGGCTGGTGGCGCTGGATCAGCCGCTGCTGCGCCCACAGGCGGGGATAGACGATATTCGCCAGTTCTCCCAGCACTCGATGGACGTGCTGAATGTTGGGGACAACAAGATGGAGGTGGTTCCCATCCGGCAATATCTGGCCGGCAATCCCGATTGGGATGTTCGGCTGTTTGCGATGGAGGATGAAGAAGCCGCCAAACGAATGAAGCAGCTTGGAATGAAGGGGCAGCCATTATGGGTTATGACGTTTAACCGTCTGTTGACGGAGACGGATTTTGTTCCTTTGATGCAGCGCCTGCTGGAATCGCTCGAGCGGATTTATGATTATCCTGTTGATGTTGAATTTACGCTGAATTTTCCGGCGGAAATTCCGCCGCAGTTGAATCTTTTACAGTGTCGGCCGCTTCAGACCCGCGGCCTGGGGACTAAAGTCCGGATACCTCAGTCTCTGGTGCCGGAGCGGATTTTATTTCGAACCCATGGCAGTTTTATGGGCGGCTGTATTTCTCAACCTGTGGAGCGAGTCGTATTCGTGGACCCGTCGGCATACCTGCAGCTTTCCGAGCAGGGAAAACATGACGTCGCCCGGCTGATTGGGAAAATCAATCGCCAATTCTGCAATCGCAAGGTCGATACGACATTATTAATGGGGCCGGGACGATGGGGTACGTCCACGCCTTCGCTGGGAGTCCCCGTGCGATTTTCCGAAATCAGCCAGATGTCCATTCTATGCGAGATTTCTTATCCCGGCGGAAATCTGATGCCGGAACTGTCCTACGGCAGCCATTTCTTCCAGGACCTTGTGGAAGAAGAAATTTTCTATGTTGCGCTGTTCTGTGAAAAAGAAGATGTCGTGTTTCACAGGGAGCTGCTGCAAAAGGGGGAGAATCTCCTGTGGCATCTGCCGGAGGCGCAAAAGTACAAAGACGTGGCGTTTGTCTATGATATGCGGGGCCGGAATCTGATGCTGATGGCCGACGTGCTTACCCAGACGCTCGTTTGTTTTTTCAAAAAATGAAAGAGAAAACTGCGTTTAATTTCGATCGAAGGCCGGTATGTCGGTATCTGTTATGAAAAAAACCTCGACTGTGAAAAAAGCGGCTCAACAACTGATTGAAATGGATAGGTTTCTTACCGGTGATTTTTCTATGAAAAGGAAACATCACTTAACAAGCAGTCAGGAATCGTGTGATTTGTCTGCGGCACAGGCGGGAGACCCGGCGGAGACACTGAAAGAAGTCGCCGAGCAGGTTCGGCAGTGTCGCAAATGCGAAATCGGTTCCACGCGACTTAATGCCGTACCCGGCGACGGCAGTCCGCGAGCCAGATTAGTTTTTGTCGGCGAGGGACCGGGGGCCGACGAAGATGCGCAGGGGCTGCCTTTTGTCGGCAGGGCCGGCCAGCTTTTAAATAAAATGATTAACGCGATGGGGTTAAAAAGACAGGATGTTTTTATCTGTAACGTCCTCAAATGCCGACCTCCGGAAAACCGCGACCCGAAACTGGATGAACTGTATAACTGTATGCCGTACCTGAAACGGCAACTGGAGATTATCCGTCCCGAAATCATCGTGGCTCTCGGCGCCCACGCCGCCAGGATGCTGCTTGAAACCGATAAGCCCATCGGTCAGCTTCGCGGACAATTCCACGCCTACTGTTTTTCAGAACAAGCGGAGCCGGCCAAGCTGATGCCGACCTATCACCCGGCCTATCTGCTGAGAAGCTATTCCCCCGAAAACCGCAAGCGGGTCTGGGACGACCTGCAAAAAGTGATGGTGGAAATGGGATTGAAATAATCCTGTTTCGTCAGGCAACTGAGCTGCATTTACGACTGGTAGGACCAAATCCGCCAATACAGCCAATATAGGCTATCATGCTAAACAATAAAATTATGCATGCACGAATTAGCGTATAGTAACCTACTATTTCTGTAGAGGATGCCCCAAAGCAGCCGCAGGTAATATTAAGATTATGATATATCGCACTGCCCAATACAAAGGTGAACATCGCCGCCATCCCCGCGCTGACTAATAATGCACCGCTGATAAAAATGTCGCCCACCAGGCATATCCCGACCAGAACCTCCAGCTACGGCAGCAACTTCGCTGCAATTGTCACTTCAATATCACGGAATAATCACAAAAGGAACTCTAACTATGTGGTCTATACCTTGTTTATTAATATTAAAATTAAAACATCCTGTGCCTTCTATGCAATTACTTTGAGGAGTAGCATCAAAAGTCAGTTCGTTTTTTTCATTATTAAACCAATAATCTGATACAATAGTATTTGGATCAACTCCTTCGACTTTAAGTGAATTTACAATGAAGGGTTGCTTATCCGCACTGGAGATAATCACTATTTTGTTATCTTTAGCACCTGGTTCATGTGAAAAAAAGATTTTGCGGGGACTCACAGTATAATATGTTTTGACTGATGCAGAAACATCAATGGATGTCGCTGGTATTTCTTCATCGTCCAAGAAGATATCTACTTTTCCACGAAACGGTCCCGCCACGCCATTATTCACAAAAGTAAGATGAAGTATAGCCTTATCAGAGGCTATAGCGTCTAATTGCGTTTCTAAGGATTTTGAATCCGTTTTTATGGAAGAAATCGATGTGTCCTTTCCCTGAATGCTCTTTTCTACAATGATACTTTTAGTCACACTTAAGTTATCGGGGCCAATTTCTCCGAAATCTATTGTATTGGGATAACATACCCATCTCTCGAACGAAACCCCGTTAATAGACAATGCAACAGGGGGAATGTCATTGTTCGGCAAAAAAATAACTTTGCCATCTATATATACATTTCCGTATTTTCTATCAAGAGAAATATCCATAGTAACCGCTGCTTCTCCTTTTGAGACGATTTCTTTTTTATCAATTCTAATACCAGCACATTGACAACTCGCCATTACTTTATCCACAATTAAGGTTTTTGGAGAATTGTTTTGGATAATAAACTTATGAGAAATTTCAGAGCCTTCGGGAAGTTCGCCAAAATCGTATTTTGAATAATACTTTTTGGAAGTTAAATTTATTGCGACTCTGCTTGTATTGCATGTCGTTGAAGAGACAGGATAAGTTTCAACAATAAGCGTTTCTGGTTCCTTTGAATGACAATCAAAGACCTGGTTTAATTCTTGATTTTTGTCACAACACAAAAGAACAGGTATGTGCTTCAAATTCTCAGTGCTTTTTGACTGAAAGAGATCGACAAGCGAGATGACCTTGGCGTCTTTAGGGTAATCAAAAATTTGAGCCTGATTTCTCGATAGGGGTCGCATTACTACATAATGCCCCAATCTCCTGTCCTGTTGGCCAAAATTATCACGGACAATAGTCGGAACTTTTATGCATTTCAACTCTTCTGCAGAAACACTCATCGCATACACTTGGTACGACATTGCCTCTAAGGCATCCTTCAATTGAAGCATACTGTTCCCTTGGGAACTCAACGGCAATAGTTCCAGACATTTCTCATAGGAGACCGGCCTGCCCTGTATTTGGCCTATAATATATAGACAGTTGGCACCACAATCAAATATACGACCCACGGGGTTTTCACGCTCTCCCGCTCTATTTGCAAAGATCGGCAAAGACAGAAAGAAAAGTACAATGGAAAAACAAGTAACCTTTTTGAATAATTGATACATTAAATAAAACTCAGGAAGCCAAAACACCTTATTTTTTCTTGAATAAAACATAAACGACACCTCCCAATAAAATGAGTCCGAGAAGACTCAAAATTAACCAAATAGGTAGAAACTTCATAGGACCACTTTTGATAACGTCTTCGTCTTTGGCGGTAGGTTTCTCTGTGATTGGCGACTGCATTTGCTTGTCATCAGTTTCTGACTTAACTTGAGCATCGTTAACATACTTACTCAACGCTTTTTCTGTTGTGTCAATATCTTGAGGGGCGAGTTCTGCAGTCGTGTTGAGTAATTCATTTATGGAGTTATGGCCTGAAGTAATATATACTGTATCTAATACATGATCTCTTACACGGGTATTAGAAGTAGAAGGGAATTGAGGGTTGAAAACATCGTCAGAAAGGGGGGAGATGTCAATTTTTTCAATAAAAATACCATACTGTTCTGCCCCGCCCTGAACGATTCGCTGAGGAAACCATAAACCATTAGAAAGTTTAACAAAATCTTTGAATTCATGTAACCCTGCGATTTCATTGTCCAAGTCACGCACGAATTGGTATTTGACCGGCAAAAACGACCTGTCTGGTGAAACCCATAGCTCGTATTTCCCTCCTCCTTTTGCTTTTCTGCCCTCTAATTTCACAACTTGAATACCATTTATGGAAGCGGATTCTGTAACCCTAAAGTCATATTCAGAAGATTTCAATAAATCGCACCAGCGTTGGCTTCCAACGTTATAAACAAAATTTCGGGGATTATCTGTGGGTGAAAAGAATTCATTGTCTTTGAAACCTGGAAAAATTTCAGCATTTGTAAGTCCGTCTTTGTCTGGTGTCCTGTCTAGCTTCAGAGTTCCTTTGCCGCCATAACAAAGTAGTATATCTTTAAAAGGTTCAAGTGCCGAATCCTTGCCTTCCAAAAACTCCTCACGACTTACTATAATGTATCCTTTGGATAACTTGTATGCGCAATTAATCTCAGATTGATGTTTTTTTGTCTGTGTAACATTCCCATTACTGTCAAAATAATTCACATAAGTTTTATATCTGCATAAAAACTGTAAACTGTCACATTGACTCTCTGCCGCATCAAGGGCATTCGCAATAAAATCCACGGTATACTTGGCATTCTCTGCTTTAACAAAGCCAATACAAGCTAATAACAGAATAACACTATAGACCATTCTCAAGCTTTCTTTTTTCATAGTCTTACCTTTCTTTTTTAAACCCACAGAGAGGATTTGTCCCTCTCTGTGGGTAGATTTGTACTTTAACCTGAACAAGTAGTAGCAGTGCCTCCCGGACACGGTGGGTTAGAACCTGTAAATGGAGTACATGTATTTGCCGGATCGGCGTCACACCAGCCAGGTTTTGAAGCCGTGGTACAAGTGTGATTAGTTCCCGGAACACATGGGCACCCATCACAAAAAATACACCATTGACAGGTACGATTGGGTGTGGTATCCGTGCAAATTCCACACGCGTACCCTGTTCTACAAACCGACTGTTTCGGACAACCGCCTGTAGCATCTTGGCAATCCTCCCCACCATAAAGACTACCTAACTGCTGATCTGAAAGCGGTTCGGCACAAAATGCAGGAAAGCCACACAAGGCAAAAAGTATTAATAAAACAAAGTGTCTCATTTTCACTTCCTTTCATCTAAGTTTACCTTTGGTTTTTATTGTACCTATTTTTCATCTTTTATGCAATCATAAGCATCACCTCCTTTATGACGCTGCCTGGGGCATTGCGCTACAGAGTTTTCGACAAATTCTTGAAAAACGAAATAATAGCTTCATGTCAATCTCTTTCAACGGGACCTTCAACACCAACAAAGCGAAGTCGAACCGTTGTTTGTTGAATCACTTTTTTGTGTTTTTTCATTTTTTCTCACCAAAACACACTTTACGGCCTTTAAAAACCTCAAAAACAGCTTTCTATGTACTAAACTTGTAGGGCTTTTATAATGTCCCTGCTTACTATTGGAACAACTCCTCGTTTTCGAAGAAAAAATCTTTGCATTTTTTGAAAATATTTTCATACATTTTTATATCTTATTATGATATAAAGAGTTAAGTTTTAAATAAATCTTCAGTCGCTGGATGACATATTCAAGTATTTTCTTAAGGTATCCTGTTTTCGTATAAGAGTTCCGGCTCCAATACTTCGCTAATGGACAAAACAGAGCGAGAAAAGCATGATTACGGATAGTCAAGAAATGCTTTTTGGGGATGTCGATTGGAGTACGCTTCGCAGACAGTTTCATACGTGTAGTATCTCGGACCAAGCCCAGCCGGCCAAGCTGATGCCGACTTATCATCCGGCATATTTACTGCGAAATTACAGTGATGAAAATCGCAAACGGGTCTGGGACGATTTACAGAAGGTCATGGCGGAAATGGGATTGAAAAAATAAAACACGGCAACCCACGGTGTATCAAATAGATTAAAAGAGGGAGTCCACCAATGCCGGCGCAGTCACCCAAAGATCGTAGGCGCACAATCCGAATAAAATTATCCAGCGAAGCAGGGACAATCGCAGATTAAAATGCGCCAGCAGGAAAATAACCCCCATCGCCGCGGCACAGGCCAGGAATAAAAGTGCCGCGTGACGATAAGCGGTTTGTCCCGGATAATAAAAACCGAGCAGGTAGTTGGCCGCGGCCAGCAGCAGGGATACGATGACACAGGCCAGTACCCAGAAGCGGTCGGCCTTTCCCGCCCAGGCCATGGATTGCAGCCCCAGCCCCGACAAGACCGACAGGAACAACGCCGCGAAGCTGAGCCACACAATCGGCGGAACCTCACAAATCGGCGACATCAGGCTCAAGATAATCGCCGCCATCACCGGCACCAGCAGCGTTTCTTTGCCGGAGACGGCAAAAACAAACAGTCCCATCAGGATGCAAATCAGCGGAATGTGATAAAAGCCGACGGCGAAATGATTGGCAGTGAAAATCATCGGGGTAATAATTCCCCATAAATCGCCCGGTTGCGGCAGTTTATTTTTGGGCATCAGAAATAGCGGTCCCGCCCAATAATGGGAAGCCGACCAGAACAGCCCCGCGATCGCCGCAAAGGGAAGCAGGGTCAAGAGGGTGGTTGCCAGTGTTTTTAATGCTCCGGACGGATTTTTGGCCTGGTAATATATCGCCGGACACAAAAGCCAGGGGACAGCGACAAAACTCAGTCCCGCCAGCGGATGATATGATACAAAGCTCAGTCCGAACGGCCCGAAGCCATACACCACCGCCGCCAGCAAAGACGCGTCAAATGAACTGAGCCATCGGCGGGTGAGGGTAAAACAGCCCATTGCGGCCAGAACAGAATTGAGGGGCAGCAGGATTTTCATTCCCCCAAGCTGAAACCAGTGCGGCCTGTACAAAACCGCAGCAAAGGCCAGCAGAAGTGTCATCGCCGCGGCGGGGTAAAGGGCCCGCAACAGCTCACTTTTAAACAACCCTGGCAGCGATGGGGAAGCGTTTTTCATTGGTTTTATTTCAGGACAACGGTTTTTTTGCCCGCGGCGATGACGCCGATTTCATAGACGGTCTGGCCGCTTTTTTTCAGTTTTTGCTTTACCGAATCGGCGAAGTCCGGGGCCACAATCAGTACATATCCAATGCCCATATTGAATACACGGAACATTTCCTGTTCCTCGACCGGGCCGAGTTTCTGGAGGAAATGGAAAATCGGCGGCACAGGCCAGGAATCCTTCTTCAGTACCGCGTCACAATTTGCGGGCAGAACCCGCGGGATGTTGCCGACCAGACCGCCGCCGGTAATGTGGGCCATCCCGTGAACGATTCGCTTTCGTTTATAGCCGGATAACAGGCTGACAATCGAATGGACGTAAATTTTTGTCGGCTCAAGAAGAACATCCCCCAGCGCCGCTGGCCCCAGCTCGTCGATGCGGTCGGTCAGTTTGAAAGAATGCTGTTTGAACAGGATATGCCGGACGAGGGTATAGCCGTTGCTGTGAATGCCGCTGGAGGCCAGACCCAGCACGATATCGCCTTTCCGAACAGTCCTGCCGGTAATAATACGGCGGCGGTCAACAACTCCGACGGCAAAACCCGCCAAGTCATATTCGTCTTTTTTGTCATAGATATCCGGCATTTCCGCCGTTTCACCGCCGATTAAGGCGCAATCGGCCATCTTGCAGCCGCGGGCGATGCTTTCGACCAGCTTTGCGACGATTTCCGGGTCAAGATGATTAATTCCCACATAATCCAGAAAGAACAACGGCTCAGCCCCCTGAACCAGCATATCATTGACATTCATCGCCACGAGGTCTTGGCCGATGGTCTCGAAGCGGTTCATTTCCTGGGCGATGAGGACTTTGGTTCCCACGCCGTCGGTACAGGCGACCAGGACGGGGCTTTTGTAGTTTTTTTTGAATAATTTTTCGTCGTAGTCCAGCCGAAACAGCCCCGCAAAGCCGTTTTCCAGACCGATGACGCGAGGTCCGTGTGTTGACGCCACCGAGCGACTGATGCGCTCGACCATAACATCATTGGCGTCGATATTGACGCCTGACTGTTCGTAGGAAATCGGGTCTTTTTTTGCCATCAGAGTTCAATGTCGTCGAATAATTGCATCTGGTGCCGTTCCATTGAGAATTTGTTCACCACGGTGGTGATGGGGATACGATATTGTCCGCTCCAGCAGGCGGTGCAATAGTGATTGGCCGGCAAAGACACGCAACTGAGCAGTCCTTCCAGAGAAAGATATCCGATACTGTCCACCTCAAGATAGTCCCTGATTTGCTGCAGGGTTCGCTGATTGGCCAGGAGTTCCTCGCGTGTGGGGAAATCCACGCCGTAAAAACAAGGATTTTTTACGGGCGGACATCCCACCCGCATGTGGATTTCTTTAGCTCCCGCCTGCCGCAGAGACTTGATTTTGCCTTTGGTGGTGGTGCCGCGAACGATGGAATCGTCAACCACGATAACCCGCTTTCCATCCACGGCTTCTTTAACGACCTGAAGTTTGAGCTTTACGCCGAGGCTTCGCAAATCCTGCGATGGGCTGATAAAGGTTCTGCCGATATAGTGGCTTCGGACAAATCCCATCTCGAATGGGATGCCGCTTTCGAGGGAATAGCCAACTGCCGCCGACGTTCCCGAATCCGGCACCGGCACAACGATATCGGCAGCCACCGGATGTTCTATGGCCAGACGTCGACCGCAGCGTTTGCGGACTTCGTGGACGTTCTCACCGAAAATGATGCTGCTTTGCTTGGCGAAATAGACGTGTTCGAAGATACAATGTGCCGGCGTTACCGTTCCCGGCGTGACGAAGAAGCGGCTGTGAAGACCTGTTCGGTCGAGCGTGACAATTTCACCCGGCTCAACGTCGCGAATGTACTCAGCTTCAATCGTGTTAAACGCACAGCTTTCACTGGCGACGCAGTACGCTCCATTGGCGGTTTTGCCGATGCAGAGGGGGCGAATCCCAAAGGGGTCTCTGGCCGCCTCAATCCGATCCGAAAACAAAAACAATATCGAATACGCTCCCTGGAGGTGATTCAGAACGTGTCCCAGGGGGTCAGGTTTGCAGACGTGAGAGGGCTTAGCCAGCAGATGAATGATGATTTCCGTGTCGTTAGAGGCGCTGAAAATAGAACCATACGCCTCGTATTCATCCCGAAGCATCGAGGCGTTGATGATATTGCCGTTATGAGCCACGGCTACCTGTCCGCGGGAATATTCACCCATAATGGGCTGGGCATTACAGGGGTTGGCCGAGCCAGCAGTGGAATAACGGACGTGTCCGATGGCGATGGGGTTATCCAGCCGTTCGAGGATGCCCCGCCCGGAGCGGAATACGCGGCTGACTTGTCCCATTCCGGTAAAACAGGTGATATACTCGCCGTTGCTGGAGGCAATCCCGGCGGACTCCTGCCCCCGATGCTGAAGGCTGTGGAGTCCGAAATAGGTTTTTTGTACCGCTTCGGGGTCTCCGAAGATGCCAAAAATCCCGCATTCTTCGCGTTTGTCGAACATAAAACCTCGGATTTGAGAAGGTGAAAATGACTCGTTTAGTCTAAATTATTTATCCTCTCCAGTCAAATCCTTTTTGGAGAATCTGAATTCGACAAACACAAACGGGCGACTCGATAGCCGCCCGTTTGTTGACGTTTTTTCATTGATTAGTCACCTGACGGGGGTCCAGGCCGTCTTCAATGGCTTTAATTTTTCGGACCCGCCGCAGATGTCGCCCCGCAGTAAATCCCGTGGAAAGCCAGGTCTGCACGATTTTCTGCAGCATAGCCGGACCTAACAGGTCGCCGGAAAGACAAAGTACGTTGGCGTCGTTGTGTTCACGCGAGATTTTCGCGGCCAGTTCGTCAAAGCACAGCGCTGCCCGGATACCTTTGACTTTATTGGCGGCGATGCACATCCCGATTCCTGTGCCGCAGACAAGGATAGCCTTTTCAGCGCGGCCGGAAGCAACCTCAGTGGCGGCGTCGAAGGCGCCATCCGGATAATCCATCGGCTGGTCGGCAGAACCGCCGCTGAAATCAATATATTCATGGCCAAGCTGAGACAGAATGGCCTTGATATGCTCCATTGCCTTAACGCCGCGATGGTCATTTGCCAATGCGATTTTCATAATATGTTTTTCATCCGTTCTTCAATGGCCCGTTCGATACGTTCTGCACAGGCCTGGTATTCCTGTATTCCCAGCCCGATGGGGTCCGAAATATCACCCCGCGGGTCGAGCAAAAAAACCCGCTCGCGGGCATTTTTATCCAGTTCTATGACCGCATCCAGATGATGGCGGCTCATCACAAAAATCCAGTCGGCCTGGCGAATATTCTGATGAGTCAGCAACCGGCTGCGGTGGTTATCCAGCGATAAGCCTTTTTTCTGCAAAACCGTTACGGTTTGTTCGCTGGCGGGGCACCCGTCATACGCACAAACGCCGGAAGATTCTATTATATACCCAAAAGCCTCGATTTCGTCAACATTACAACCTGCTTTATTCGCCACATATTTTGCCGCCAGCGCCTGGGCCATCGGACTGCGGCAGGTATTGCCCGTACAGACGAAAAGGATTCTTACCGTGGAAAATTGTTCTATCTCTTTTTTGCTCAGCGCTCCTTCCCGTAAAACCTCTACGCCGGCGGCCCAGAGCTTTACGACCGTACTGTTTTTTTGGTATTGGCAGGCCTCCGTTCCGCCGTCAATCACCATTTCGATTTGCCCATTGAAGTAGTCAATCGCCTGTTGAGCGGTTGTCGCCGGCTCTTGTCCCGAGGGATTGGCGCTGGGCGCCACAATCGGCCAGACGGTCTGGGAGAGAATGCAGATAGCAGCCTCATTATCCGGACAGCGGATTCCAATAGTTCCATTTTCATACAGAACGGAGAATACCTCCTGCCGTAGTTTCCTTTTCTGTTCCTCTAAATCCTGTTTGGATAATTCACAAACCAGGGTAATCGGGCCGGGAAGACCTTTTCGTACAAGCGCCCCGGCTCGTGCCGAGAGGTGAGGGACATACCGATAGATATCCTGGGCTTTGCCGATATGCAGGGAGTAACGTTTGTCCTCGGCGCGGGCCTTGATGTCATCCAGCCGCCGGATGGTTTTCGGCTCAGCCCGGCAGGCCAGGCCATAGACGGTTTCCGTGGGGATGGCCACCAGGCCGCCGTTGTCGAGGATTCGCACTGCCGAGCGGACAATCCTTTCCTGATTACCTTTTACCCAGTTGAGAACTTCTGTTTTCATACCGACAGAAAAGATAACAAAAAAGGTATTTTTATGCGAATAAAAAATGTGGTAGGGCGGTTCGTCGCGTCGAAACAGAAGCGCGGCGGCGCAAGCCGCCCGATAAGTATTTGGTAGGGTGAGCCATGCCCACGCGGAAATAAAAGTCAACATGGGCAAATTTTGCCTATCCTACGTACGTTTATTCTGGGGTTATAAACTTGATAGTAATATTTTTGTAGGCAGCGTACCGACGGATGTTTGACATAATTTCTTCCGGGATCTTTTTATCGGTGGTTACGGTACCATCTATTATGTTGTACTGTTGAAGGTTAATCCCCGCCTTTTTTAACTCGGATTCAATATATACATGAACGAGCTGCTCAGCGTCGTTTTGTTGTGGAAAACTTTGAGAAAATTCTTCTCTCATGTTACATTTCTCCTTAAAAAGCTATGTAGGGTATGCTTTACACCATTTTCTATTTTTTAACTCTGTCTTGTCACCCTCCATGTGTACGATTACCTGAACAGTCTCATTTTTTACCTGCCTTCCTTTGTCTTGGCCCATCGTCTTGCTTATCAGCGGTATCTTTTGTTTGCGATAAGGCCTCTTAAAGCAAAGATCGGGCCCTATCGCAGCGGGGCCTGCCAGATGACTTTGCCCTTCTCGTCCTTTAGGTGCAGCAACGACCCGACTTTCTTGAGCTCGCTTAGTATGGCACGGAACTTGCCGTTTTCATCGAGAAGGATTATCTGTGTCCCGTCCACTTGCTCACTCAGCACGAGTCGCGGATGACCTTTTTTGTCGGCCAGAACCAGCCCCGAACTATCTTTGAGCGAGTCCAGCCTCGCGCGGAGTTCACCGTTTTCATCCAACAGGCAAAGTTGCGGTCCTTCCTCTGTCACGCTCAGCCCGGCAACGGGCTTGCCGTTCTCGTCATACAGGACCAGCGACACTGCGTCCTTGTCCACTTCCAGCCCGGCGTGTTGCTTGTCATTCTCGTCAGAAAGGCTTACCATCGCCCCCTTTTCGGCCACGGCCAGAATTATACGGGGATTGCCGTTCTCATCAGACAGACCCAGCATCGAGTGGCGATCTTTGGACACGCCCAGCGCGGCAACGGGCTTGCTGTTCTTGTCGAACAATGTCAGTGCTGGCCCGTCATCTAATACGTTCAGTCCGGCGTGTTCCTTGCCGTTTTCGTCATACAGGTTAAATCCCGTCATGTCCATTGCGGCGCGTAACTTGCCATTTTCATCAGAAAGCCATACATGATTCCCGTTCTCGTTTGCACTCACTATAACGCGACTCGTGCCGTTCTCGTCGGACAGGCTCATCGACACTTCGTCTTCGTCCACGCCCAGTTCGGCGCGTTCCTTGCCGTTTTCGTCATACAGGTTAAGTCCCGTCTTGCCCTCGGTCACACTTAGCGCAGCGCGGGATTCCTTGTTCTCATCCAACAAGACTAGCCCTCCCCCGTTCTCGTTTACACTCAGCGCGACGCCGAACTTGCGATTTTCGTCGGATAGGGCCAGTGTTGTCCCGTCCTCGTGTACAGCCAGCATGACGCGGATGTTGTCATTTTCATCCAACAGGTAAAGTTTCGGCCCGTCCTCTGTCACGCTCAGCCCGGCGACGGGCTTACCGTTCTCGTTGGTCAATGTCAGTGCTGGTCCTTCTTCTTCTAATACGCCCAGCCCGGCGCGGAGCTCACCGCTCTCGTCGAACAGGTTCAGCGACACTGCGTCCTTGTCCGCTCTCAGCTCAGCGCGTTTCTTGCCGTTCTCATCAACCAGTTCGAATCTGTTGGCGCGGACTATCGGGTGGATTTTGAGTTCTTCCTGTGCGGCGGCCAATTCCCGCTCTATCTTTTCCAGACGTTCTTCGATGGTCATTTTCGTTTCCTTTCCGACTTATTTTTTTCTCATTGAAGTCAATTCACCGCACCACCCATTTTTCGCCCATCATTTTTTCCCTGTGATTGTTCTCCTTGGATGTAATAATCATTATAAAAACCACTCCCCGCACCTATCAAGCAAAATCCTAATTCTCTCCACAAGTTATCTTTTTCATTCTGAGCGGCCCGTGGGAGAACAATTCCCTTTTCACCTTCCGAATTGGGTTTGAACATTCAGTTTTTTCAGGGCGGCGGCGAAGATGTCGTACGCCTTCTGGTCGTAGAGGCAGAAGACGACCTCTTTAAGGCCAGTTTTGCCTTTCAGCCAGGCGATGGCGTTGGACAACATAATGTCGGCGCAACGAGTCATTGGATAGCCGAAGATGCCAGCGCTGATGGCGCAAAACGCGATACTGGACAGATTGTTTTCCTCGGCGACACGGAGACAATTGAGGGTGGCGTTTTTGAGTTTTTCATCTTCATCGCCTTCGCCCATCCGCGGGCCCACAGCGTGAATGACGTATTTGCATTTAAGTTTGCCAGCGCCGGTGATGACAGCGCCGCCGACAGGGACGGGGGCTTTTTTGAAGCTTTCCAACTGGATTTTCATTCCGCCTTTGCGGACGATTGCGCCGGCCACGCCGCCGCCGTGGAGAAGCTGACTGTTGGCGGCGTTGACAATCGCATCGGTGGTCTGTTCGGTAATATCGCCGACAAGCAGTTTGAGTTCTGTTGTATGAATCCGAACCTTCATTTTCTTTTCCTGCGACAAATAACCAGAGCGTAAAAATGTACAGAAAGTATCGGCTTTCGGTCCGATAATTTTATTATTTTTCCAATGTAATTGCCATTATTGTTTTCGTTTAGGTTATTGCAATATGTCATTGCAAAATAGATTCTTTTCCGATATAATGATTGTTGTACGTTAAATTGGGGAAAGACCTTTGAAAGAGTTCAAAGACTATAATCGGTCGCTGTTTCTCACGGGGTTTTTATCAACCCTGTTTGTGTCGGTTTTGATTTCATTTGTGTCTGCTGAAGGTTTGTCGTCTGTTGAGCCTGCCGCCCTGGAAACCATCGGGCTGCGGAAGGTTGTTGAACAAGACCCCAATTTGACCGGTCTTGGTATTCGCATCGCGGCGATTTGCCGGAGTATGACCTATCTGGACGGCGTTCCGCAGGGGGATTATCGTTTTCCGATGAATCACCCTGCGTTATCCGGGGCTGACGTTGTTTTTGAAGACGGCTCCGACGGCAAAACCGGCGTTTCTTCCCATGCCGCCGCCATCGGCGGGATTTTACTGGGGCTTGACCCACATGGTTTTAATCCGCAGACCGGGCCGTTTTATTACATTGGCGCCTGCCCCGATGCAACGGTGGAAGCAGTTGAATTCTGGCGGTTTGTGAGTTTGTATGTTTTTGCCGGGCGGCCTCTTAATGCGGATATCGCTACGCTGAGTCTGGGCGAAATTTTTCCGGACTGGTGGACGCGGGGCATTGAAAGACTGGCCGCGGAGAAAGGGCTGGTCGTTTTTGCCGCCGCGGGCAACGGCGGTCGCGTCTATGACCCGCTTTTATATCCTGCCGCCGGGGCCAACGTCATCGCTGTGGGCGTAGTCAATGCTGTGTCTGACCCAAATTACCCCAAAAACCATGCTTTATTTTCACCTCCTGACCCGAATGAATCCAGCGCAGGACCGACCGCCGACGGCCGCTGCAAACCTGACATTGTGGCGCCGGGACGGTGTCTTGTCCCCGTTATCAACACTGAAAACGGCTATATCGTCGAAGGGGACTGGTCGAGCTTGGCGACGCCGATTGCCGCGGGCGGCGCAGCCCTTTTGCTTCAGAAAGCAAGGTTGGAACCTGAGCTTGCGGTGCCGATGTTTTCCGCAAATACCAACAACGTCATCAAGGCCATACTTCTGACTTCGGCGGATAAACTCCCTTATTGGCACAAGGGGCTGCCCGGAACACAGGACGACATTTTCTCTCCGCTGGATTATTCACAGGGCGCCGGCGCACTAAATGTTCTGGCCGCATACAATCTGCTGACCGCGGGCTGGCAAATCCCCGGCAAGGTCAAATCCACCGGCTGGGACAACGATGTCTTAGACCCCAATATCCCGGCGATTTATGAATTTCATTTGTCCGGCACGGCCAACCAATATATCACCGCGACGCTGTGCTGGAACCGGGTTTATAGCGATGAATTTCCATTTGAACCGGAATATGAGAAGGACAGCGATTTGCAGCTTGAATTCTGGGCGGTTGACCCGAATAATCCGCAACGCAACACCCTGCTGGACTTCAGCAGCAGCGTCAACGACAATGTGGAACATATTTATTTTGCCGCCGACCCGAATTACGTCGATTATCAATTAATCGTGCGTCAAAGCATTCCGCACCCGGCAAAACAGACTTATGCCATTGCCTGGACGACGGGTGCGGATACATTCGCCGACAATCCGCTTTGGTATGACCTGAACAATGACGGCGTTGTGAATACCGTGGACGAACTCATCCATTTCGTGCTGGAGCAAAATCAGGTTGGATTGCTGAGCGGCATCGCCGATATGGATTCGCAATTCAAACTTTCTTCATCCCGTCTGCAAATGCTGCAATCCGAATGGCCCACCTGGCGAAAATACCTGTCGAAATGGAACGACCATACCGCCGGCCTGTAAACTGCCAAGAGCGGCAATCGGGGTCCTTTATTTTCCAGAAACGACGGTGAGGGGGGCGATTTTTTCGAGGTCGGGCTTGATTTTGGCTGCGTCGCCAACGACTACAATCACCACTTTTTCCGGCTGAATAGTTTTGTTCGCCAGCTTTACGCAATCCTGAGCTGAGGTGTTCTGTACGGTTTGCAGGAGTTTGTCGTAATAATCTTTGTCGAGATTTTCTGATTCCAGCAGCCATAAGTCGTCGGCGACCTGCTGCGGGGTTTCGTGGCGGCGAATAAATGAGCCGGCAATATAACTTTTCGAGGTGTCCAGTTCTTCATCCGAGGGCTTCTCTTTGTCCAGACGGACCAGCAAGTCAAGAATGCACTGTATGGTCTGAGTGGCGGACGGGTTTTTCGTAAAGGTGTTGACCTCAAAATAGCCGCTTTGTCGCTGGGCCGTGTAGTTTGCAAACGCTGCGTACGTCAGGCCCTTCTGCTCACGCAGGGTTTCATTGACCCAGCTATTAAACGAAATACCGAAATAGTTGCTGACAACACGGCTGATAAAATAATCGGGCTGGTCTTTGCGGGTTATCGAACGGCACCCGGCGCGAATCTGGACCTGGGCGCTGCCGGGATAATCCACGAGGTAAATCTGCGTTTTTCGTTCCTTTGGGAAGTCCGGCAGTTTTACTTCCGCAATGGCGGTATCGTTTTTCCAGCCGCCGAAGTATTTTTGGGTCAGGGCAAGAGCTTTCTGAGCATCAATATCGCCGGCAAAAATTAAAACAATTTTATCCGGGCGGGCATACTGCTTCCACCAGCTTTTTAAATCATCCGCGGTGAGTTTTTCAATATCTTTACTTTCAGCCTCGACGGTGCGGGCGTAGGGGTGTTGTCCAAACAGTTGACGGGAAAATTCCTTATCGGCCAGATAATCGGGGCTTTGTTCCTTGACGGCCAGTTCCGTGAGCGTCTGTTTGCGAAGTTTATCAAATTCCGCCGCGTCAAATGTCGGATTCATCGTCGTATCGGCCAGCAGTTCCATCGCCTTTTCGAGATGTTCGCTCAGACTGCTCATATTGACCTGCGAGTCGTCCATTGAGGCGGAGCCATTGATTTCAATTGCATAGCGGGAAAGCTGTTCGGAAAGCTCTTTTTCGGTGCGATTTTTAGTGCCGCGGGTCAGCATTTGTACGGCCAGATTAACCGTGCCGGGTTTGGATTCCGTGGCAGCGCCGAAGGGGAAACCAAATTTGACGCTCACAAATGGGACTTCATTATTGGGGACGACCAGAATTTTGATTCCATTTTTCAGCATAAGTTCCGTATAGTTCATTCGCATATCAGGGGCCTGAAGTTTGGCCTGCGGGGCTTTGGCGGGGAATGTATCGGGGCGTTTTTCGCCCGGTCTTCCCGGAGCCGGGGTCTGAGTCTCGGGTTTGGCGGTAATGCCGGCGGATTCATCGTCTTTGCTGGCGTTTTTCATTCCGCCGGGGTTTTCTTTGACGGTAATTTCAAACGCACGGTCAAGCCGCAGATACTCATTGGCAACACGTTGAACATCCTCGGCGGTAACGGCGCGAATCTGCGAAAGGACCTTGTTGGCGTACGACAAATCGCCGACGGTAACGGCGGCATAACCAAGAACGCCGGCTTTGCTGTCTATGCTAAGATTGCCGGTAACTACGGAACGCAGCAACTGATTACGAGCGGTTTCAAGTTCCTCTGACGTGACAAGCTGTTTCTGAATTGTCTCAATGTGTGTTTTGATTTTTCCGAGCACTGTGTTTGGGTCGGAGCCGGGGGCGAACACCGCACCGATAATAAATATACCATCCTGCTGGAGATTCCAGGTCATCGCGGCAGTCTGAACGGCCAGTTGTTTTTCGGCGACCAGTTCGCGATAGAGACGACTACTGGTCGTGCCGCCCAGGATGGAAGCCAGGAAATCCAGCGCCGGCGCGTCTTTGTGTCCCAGCGGTACGGCACGAAAGACAAATCCGGCCAGCGGAGCGGGAGCGTTTTCATTGTCGATGACGACCGGCTTGGGGTTGTTCGGCAGCGGTTCATGAATCGTCACCCGCGGCGGCATATCGCGTTTCTGAATCCAGCCAAAATATTTTTCAGCCAATTGAACAACTTTTTCGTGTTTGACGGCGCCGACGATAATCAGCGTCGCGTTGTCGGGGACATAATAGCGCTGCCAGAAGGCCCGCAGGTCGGGGACGCCGGTGGCGCGAAGGTCGGCCAAATTGCCGATGGGCGTCCAGCGATACGGATGTTCCTTAAACACAATCGCGGCCAGTTTTTTGTCAAGATTGCCATAGGGTTCGTTTTCCCGCATGCGCAGTTCTTCCTCGACGACTTTGCGTTCGGTATCGAAACTTTCCTGATCGATTTTCAGAAACGCCATTCGCTCTGCTTCCAGCCAGAGGGCCAACTCGAGCTGGTCGGTGGGCAGCGTCTCTTCGTACACCGTCTGGTCAAGGCTGGTGTGGGCGTTGCTGGAGCCGCCGGTGCGGTGAATCAATTGAAAATGGTCTTTGGGGCCGACGCGGTCGGTGCCTTTGAACATCATGTGTTCAAACATGTGGGCGTAGCCCTGACGGTCGGGGCGTTCGTCTTTGGAGCCGACCTGATACCAGACCTGCACGGCGACAATCGGACAGGAAAAATCCTCGAGTGTGACGACCGTCAAGCCGTTGTTCAGTTCACTTTCGTGATAATCAAAAAGAGGCTTTTCATTATTTGTTACGGCACATCCCGGAAGAGCAATAAAGCCAGCCAGAATCAAAGCGAAGATAAAAAATCGTTTCATACCAATTCTCCGGAGTTATGTTCAAATCGTTTCGGGTTCGTTAATGAGCAGTAATAATGCTGATGCTATGATTGTCAAGAGTAAGGAAAGATAAAAAGGGTACGAAGTTCCCGCTTTTTCCCACAAAACGCCCGCCAGAACGGACGCCGGCAGGGCACACAGCCCAATGACCATCTGAAACGCTCCGAGGGTACTGGCTCGGAGTTCTTTAGGGGCAAGTTCGGAAACAAAAGTTCTTTGTACGGGTTCCAGCGCCGCCTTGTGCAGACCGTAAAGAATGAAACCGAACATAAAAGTCATACGGCTTTGAAAAAGGACGAAGTCGAGACAAGTCAAAATCCAGAAAAAGAAGGACAAAGAAAGAACCGCTTTTCTGCCGATTTTGTCCGCCAGTCTGCCAAAGGGCAGGGAAAACACCGCGGCACAGACAGTAAAGAGCAGATAAAAAATGGGCATAAACCTTATTTGGATGCCGAATTTTTTAGGGAATAACAGCAGGAAAGAATAGCTGAAAGCGCCCGTGGCGAACAGGCCGCTGAGAAAGAAAAAGAGGATGCAGTTTCGGTCTAAATTTTTCAGGGAATATCCCTTCCATATCGTACTGCCGGAGGATTTTGGTTCTCTGATGAAAGAACCGATGAGAAAGGCACCCACGGCTGAAGGGACCGCGGCGATCAGGAAAAGGGTTTTGTAGCCGATTCGATTGATGAGCAGAATGCAGATTAAAATGCCCACGACGGCTCCGAGATTATCCATCGTCCGCAACAAGCCAAAGTGATGTCCCCGGTTTTCTTTTGTGGATACGTCGGCTATGATGGCGTCTCTGGGGGCGCTGCGGATTTTCCCGGCCCGGTCGAGGATTCGGAAGAAAATCAAGTGAACCCACGAGAATGAAAAGGCATACCCAATGCGGGACAGAGACCCCATCAGATAGCCCGTCCAGACAAATATTTTTCGTTTTTGAATCCTGTCGGAAAGATAACCTGAAAATGCCTGGGACAGGGAAACCAAAGCATCCCCCAGGCCGTCCAGAAATCCCAGGATAGCCATATTGGCTCCGAGGGAGGTGACGAACAGCGGCCAGACGGGATAAATCATATCGGAGCCGAGGTCATTCAGGAATGAAGCCCAGGCAAAAGTTTTGATCGCTTTTTGCGGTTCTTTAGAGTCCATCAATTCCAGATTCTCCACACAAGGTTATTTAATGCCGCAGCTTTTTTTCCCATTCCGATGAGACCATAAAACGACCACTATTGTACTTTATTCGATTCTTCGGAAAAAGACAGAAATAGGGCTTTTTATGGAACACAGTTTTTTAGGGCGTTTTTGTGTGTTTTATTCTTCCGCCGCAATACTACGGGCGTAAATCCTTGCCAGTTAGAGGGCTACAGGTTCAGTTGAATGGTTTTTCGAGCGGGGCAGCGGGGATTGCCGCTGACGGCGGTGATTTCAATCTTCATTGTTCTGGTATTTCGATCAATCAGACGATATTGGCATTCAAGACCGCGCATTTGCAATTCTGATATATCCAGGCGTACCGGTTGTCCGAGAACATTTTTTCTGAGCGTCTTGCGATTGACCTTTGCCCATTGGGCGACGGAGGCAACGGCGTTGTCAAGCTGAACCTGAACTGTTTGTATTTTTGTGTGGATGGATAAGTCCCGACTTTGGGCGGCCCAAACTGCAAGTCCCATCCCCATCAAGCCCAGCAGTACGACCACCGCCAGCAGCACAAAACCATTTTGTCGTTTTGCGGAACTCATTGGACTTCTCCGGATTCAAATTCCTTGACGTAGAATATATGAGAATTATGAAATTTTTTTTCGTCGCGTCCCAGAATGGTTCTTTCCAGCCAGCCGGTGATTTGCAGCGAATTTTGCTTTTTAACCTCCCATACCAAATGGATATCAGGCAATTGCCAAAGACCGGCAGAATTGGGGTCGGCGCCGGCCATACGACGGACCTGCTCGTCGGCGAAGTGGTAGGTTATGGTTTTTCTGCTGCCGACGATAATCAGCATATTCGGGTCATTCGCCGTTTTCAACTCCTTTGCCGTCTCAATGTCCGTTTTCAGACTGTTTAACAAATGGTTCAACGACGCGGCGGTCTGGAAATCCCGATGTCCGCGGGGAACGTCCGACAACAGGGTCCGCATCGGTTCAGTCATCAACAGGAAAAATATCACGAGCAAACCGAGTATCGCAAGCATCTCAATGAGCGTATAACCTTTACGCATTGGGTTTATTCTCCGTGCTGGATGTATCGTTTCATCTGGATGGATATACTGCGTGTCCGGATTTTCGCCGTTGCGGTGACTGTGTATAAATCCAGACCTTTCCATTGTCCCTGTCCGGGTTGTTTTTCGACGGTGCACTTCACGCCGGGCCATAAGCGTTTGATGTCCTGCTGCGAAAGCAGGGTTTTTTGTATCATAATTGAATCCAACTGAGCCTGCGAGGCGGCCAGGCACTGCTGACGGGCCAGTTGCAAACGGTTATAGTAGCCGTAAAAACGCGTCGCGGTTGCCAGCGCCGCCGTCAACAGAATCAGCAAAAACAGCGACGTAATCACTTCAACCGCCAGAATACCGCGATATTTTCTGTTGTTGTTCATGGGGTTATGTTTTCGACACAGACCGTAATAAGATAAATCATAGGGATAAACATTGCATAGACGACAAAGCCGACAAACTTCGCGCCGCCAGGCCGGAACCCGGCTGGATTATTCGACATAATTCGGCGCTGGAGAAAGTGTTCAACGCCGCGGCGTGTCTGCTGCTATTGACGCTGATCAAGTGCGGAACCACATCGTTTTTGAACGATGTCCGGCAGGACGGTACGAAAGTGATGTATAACTATTATGCCAAAAATCTCGGTCAGGATATGGCCAACGACCTGATGGAAACCTGATAGCTTCGGCGAAGTCGTGTCCTCATTTTGCCTTTCTTGTCCGTCATAGCTTTAGCGACGGCGGATGGCTTTTAAATTTTGACTTTGTTCCGTCCACCCCGTCCACTGTGTCCATTACGTCCATTCTTACGGAATTAAATCTTTTTTCTCAATCTCACATAAAACATTGGTTATTTGAGGAAAGTCATTATTTGTATTAAAACTGACCGAATAGCTATGCCCAGTCCTCAATACTTCCTTATAGTATATTATATCTACTTTTTTATAAAATGTGCTTTCGGGGGAAATAACTTCGTATTTGTATTTCCATATTTTTTGTGTTCTTAAATACTCACTGGTAATCATTCTAATTGATATTTCTTGACCAAGCATCTTAACGCTGCCGCACTCAACACTTTCACTTGAAAGCTTTCTTCTCACATCAACATAGCTTTGTAATCGATTTGTAGCCTTTTTTGCGGATTTTTTTGCTAATTTATCGACTGCTTTATTGTGTTCGTCTTTAGAGTGTCCTTTTACCCATTCAATCTCTATTCTTTTGTGAACCTTTTTTATATTTCTTATAAGCTCCTTCCAGAGATCTGCGTTTAAGACTGGTGCACCTGCTCTCTTTTCCCAACCGTTTCCCTGCCAGCGATAGACTGCTCTTTTATAATTATTTACTACGTATCGCGAATCAGTGTGTATAATTATTCTTGATACATGCTGCAATTCGGTGGATTTTGATACTATTTTTACTGCTTTAATACATGCCATAAGCTCCATTTGGTTGTTGGTTGCACTTCTATATCCGTTGGGCTCAAAGTCCGATTCCTCTTTATTCATTAATTCTGGATATACAAATCTTATTCCAACACCCCCACGTCTTGGTGATGAACAAGATGAACCATCTGTATATATGTGTAGAGCGTTTACATCAATCATGAGGATGTTTTAAGATTTTCTACCCCCTTAAAAACCAAAGACGGCCTCCTAATTTTCATTGGCATTTTTCCCCCGACTTCATTTTTACTTGTCGTCTCAAATTCACAACACCAGCATATCTCTTGAACAGAGATCTCTATTGAAGGAGCGCACCAAAGCTCCTTTGTATCTGCTTTCTAAACTTCGGACAGACACTTCTTATAAGTTTGTCATTCCACCTTTTACTCTTAAAGAAGTTATTCGGACTAAGGGTTGCATCTTTCTTGTTTTCTGCTTTCCACCTCTTCCAACATTCCAAAAATAGTTTCTGGATGCAACGGTTTAACTTTTTCGAATATTGGTTTCTTGCATTGACCTTCGCTGGATTTGCCAAGGTACGCTCTTGCCACCTACGGATATTCGGCGATGATTCCAAACAATTATATGCAGTAGCAACACATGTAAGTAAAGTGTGATTTCTCTCTCTCGTAGTTATCTTGCCCTGCCTTATGTCATGCAAAGACCTTTTAATAAAAGTATATATGCTATACTTGAAAAAGACTTCTCGGAAGGTTGCATCAAATAAGGCCCCATAATATTTCTCTGAAAAAAGATCCTCTTTGCTCTTTTTTGCAATACTCACCCCTCCTATTTGATTATCGCATGTCATTAATACTTGTGCAAGTTCAGTAGCCTTCAGTCTCTCAAAACCTTGGTTCCTATATATTCTTTTGTTTAAATCCCAGTCTCCTCTTCGTCGTTCATAAAAAATGTTGTGTTTTCCAAATTCCGTGGCAAAAGTCACTTGAATGATATCATTAGCTCTCAGGTCATAGGTAAACATTTTATTTTGTTGATTTGTTCTAAATATAATCGAATTTATAAATTTTTTGGTTGTTTCTTCTTCTGCAGGAAGCTCTATTATCCTTACGAGAACCGTAGCCTTAGGATGTCTTCGTGTAACCCCTTTAAGAGCATACATCGTCTGAGCGCCATTAATGATGTTAGGGCCAAGCAAAGATATTTTTTTGCCTTTTATTGTTGCTCTGTTGCAGATCATTGTTATCCCATTATGACTATACCAGAACTCATCAGGACATTTATTATATGTCTGTTGAATATCTTTATTTATCTCGCTTCTCAAGTCCCCTCTAACATTTCTCGCAAGAACTCTAAATTGAGGATCTTGATCGACATACTGAACGAAATCTTTCACCTGAACTTGTGCAACGTAGGACTTTATGCTTTTGTCGGTATCATCTACTATGAAGTGCTCAGTAAAGTTTAGTTCTAGCGGGGCAGCGGGAGGTGTTGCACCCTCAAGACTAAGGTCATATAGTCTATAATTATCTGAAGCATAGTGCAGGTTGGCTGGATCTAAATTTTGTAGACGTCTTTCTCCAGCCAAAGACCGGCCGTGAAGTGTTGTTACCTCCCAGACAACATCACACGGATTGCTCTGGATTTTATTAGCAACTCGTCTATACAAATTATGAAGAGAATGATTGACTGTTGTTAAAAAAGTGTCGAAATCTTGTCGATTTTTGAAAAGACCAACTAGTCCATCAAATTGCGCGTATTTTTTTACTGATAATGGAGATGGTGATTTTCTGCCATCAAAAATTTCTCGACAAAATTCTGATTGGATTACATAAATTGTCTGCTTATCAAATACCAATGCATCTATACCGCCATCACTTGGTCCATCAGTAATATGTTTCTCACAAGTTTCTTCAAACCTGGTATCTATATACCATCTTATAAAGGCTGTTTCCATTTTGCATCTTTTCTCTTGTCTTTTTTGTTCAAGTAATTTATAGAATTCTTTCAATAATTTGTAAGCCATACTTACCTCTTTTTCTGTCCGTGAAAAATTGGAGTAATTTATTATTTTTTTATTTTCTTTTTTCGCCCAATTTTCCTTTTCATTTTCTTGCCTATGAACTATGAACTTTTTTATGTGCACCGATGATGATTTTTGCTGCTTCCTATTTGCCCCTATTATACCCTTTTTCTACCCCATTATACAATAAATCTTTCCGCCATTTTTCTCTCCCTATTTTAATCAGTCCAGCCCTCCGGGCTGTCCACATTCTGACTCCTGACTTCAGACTTCTGGCCGCTTTGAGACGAATAGCGACAGCACTATCTTGCTATTTTCAAAAATCCCATAAATTTTCTTCTCATTGTCTCACAAGCACTTACGTTTCGCGTTAGCGTCCCGGCACGCCGGGGTTCGACACAAATCCGCAACTCCGCCCCTATATAGGGAGCGCCTTGTCTCGCCATAGCCTTGGCGACGGCGGACTCTTTTGCGCCCCCGTGGTTTTTTTCTACGAACCACGAACTAAGAACTAAGAACTTTTTTACAAAAGGAGCATGGCGTGTATAGTTTTTATTAGCGTTTTGAATTTCGTATTTTACTAATTTGAATTTGTTTCGAATTTCGAGCTTCGGATTTCGAATTTGTAGCTATTGGTGCTTGTTTAGGATTTCGAATTTCGAATTTCCTCGACAAGCATCTCGCGGATGCCACGCGCACCCACTACAAAACAGGTTTTAAAATGCTGTCAAAAATGAGTCGAAATATGACAAAAAAAGCCAATTCAAACCCAATCGAAGCCGACTTGTCGCGACAAGTCGTCCCGAATCCCTTTACGGGTGAGATAATATGTAGGCCATCCTGAAATTGCTTCTATAATGTTTATGTTTAACCGTTTTGTAAACATTATTGAAAGGATGGCCCATGAGTACGTTAACAAGAAT
>Ga0315294_10000922_pt1 | contig 31934 bp, 33 predicted proteins | sample YL17G13_40_MG_FD_203626 | JGI IMG/M metagenome (GOLD analysis project Ga0315294, IMG submission 203626) | Sediment microbial communities from Yellowstone Lake, YNP, Wyoming, USA - YL17G13_40 | ecosystem: Environmental > Aquatic > Freshwater > Lake > Sediment | place: USA: Wyoming | collected...
GACCTCCTCGCTCACAAACGCCATTTGGAAGAGCGGCTACCAGATGGAGTGGAAGGGCAAGAAGCACACGGCCAGCATGCACAGCATTGGCGGAGTTTCCGGCGACCGCACTACGATGTTAGTAGTGCCTCTCCTGGCTTCGCTCGGCGTTACCATTCCCAAAACAGTGACCAAGGCAATCAGCAGCGCCTCGGGCACTGCCGACACGATGGAAGTGTTTGCTCCAGTGGCCCTTACGCGCGAGAAGATTCAAGAGGTAGTAAACAAGACCGACGGCTGCATTGCGTGGGGCGGGGCTGTTGACCTTGCAGTTGCAGATGATAAACTCATCCGAATCCGAAACCCCCTGCGCTTGGACCCCGAAGGTTTGGTGCTCTCCTCCATTCTTGCCAAGAAAAAGGCGGAGGGCGTGAAACATGTGCTCATCGACATTCCCTTCGGCCGCGGGGCAAAAGTGGACAATTTGGACAAGGCCCGCACGCTCGCACAGTCCTTCAAGAGCATCGGCGGGCACCTGGACATGAACATGGCTTGTATAATCAGCGACGGTTCGAACCCGCTCCTCGACTCCGTGGGGCCGGCTCTGGAGGCGCGCGCGGTTCTGGAAGCACTGGAGTGTAAGGGCCACGAGGCGCTCCGCGAGAAATCCGCTATCATTGCCGGCACTCTCCTCCACATGTGCCTAGGCATTCCGCGCGAGAAAGGCATTGAGATGGCGCGCAAGCAGCTCCAGAACGGGAAGGCGCTCAAGAAGATGCGCGAAATCATCAAGGCGCAGGGTGGAGACCCGAACATCAAGGCCTCGCAAATAGCTATTGGCGACCTCCAGCAGAGCTTCAAGGCGGAGGAAACCGGCATGATTGCGCATGTGGACAACAAGAACGTGGCCCACATTGCCCGCGCACTCGGCGCTCCCTCGAACAAGAAAGCGGGCATCATGCTCTTCGCGGTACGCGGGGACAAGGTGAAGAGGGGACAGGAGCTCTTCCGCCTGGTCACAACAGACAAGGCTCATATGAACTACGCCCTGCGCGAGCTGAATGAATATCCTTTCATGCACATGAAGGAGCTCGTGATTGAGGAAGTGTGAACGCCGAATGCCGCCCGCCAAAATTGCGGTTCTCGAAAAAATCGAGATGACTGACAAGCAGCGGAAGAGACTCGAGGCGCTGGGAAACGTCGAATGGTACGATTCCTCGACCCCTGCCGAATGCCTCAAGCGCGTTAAGGGAGCGTCGGTAGTGGTGGTGGACTGGATTGACCCTAATCCCTTCCTATCTGAAATGGAGCCCGGCTTTCTCCTGGAGCTGCTCTCGACGGCCTACTCTTGGGTGGATGTCCAAAAAGCGAAGAAACTTGGGATTCGAGTGGCCAATATTCCCGCCTATTCCACAGAAGCCGTGGCCGAGCACAACCTCGGTCTGATGCTGGCAGTAGCCAAGAAGATTGCGCAAGGCGACCGGAGCCTCCACAGCGGCAGCAAGGAAAAGGAACTGAGGGGTTTCGAACTCAAAGGAAAAACCCTCGGCATAATCGGCTTCGGTAACATCGGAAAGCGTGTTTCAGAACTCGCGCGCGGCTTCGGCATGGACATTTTAACCTACAACCGCCACCCGAAAAATGTGCCAGGCGTGCGAGACGTTCCGCTCGAAGAATTGCTGCAAAAAAGCGACGGGGTGTGCGTCACTTGCTCTTTGAACGACGACTCAAAGGGCCTGCTGGGTTTGGATCAGCTCAAGTTGATGAAAAAAGAAGCAGTACTGGTAGCAACAACTTGGGGCGTGATTGATACCAGTGCCCTAGCCGAGGTTCTCCGGAACAAGCTGATCTGCGGCGCTGGCCTGGATGTGGAGAAAGATGACGTCGAAGTTCCCGCTGAACTCCTAAAGCTGGACAACCTCGTGCTCACGCCACACCTTGCTTACAATACTAGAGAATCGAAAATCCGCCAAGTTGACACGTGCCTGGCCAACATCGAGGCCTACCTCAAGGGCAAGCCCCAAAACCTCGTCAACTGACTGTTCTCTCTATTCCTGTGCGAGCACGATCTCAAAAGCAGCCACGGGCATCAGCAGGCCGAGCCCTTCGAGCACTTGCGGGCTCACTTCGCCCGCCCTGCCCGCTTCCTTCCCTTCGATTTTCACCAGCGCGCGCCTCCCCGGCATGAAAAGTTCCTCCTTGGAGGGCTCGAGCCTGTATTTGTCCCAACCCCCAATGGCTTTGAACAGTTCGTGCAGCGAACTTGCCACTTCAGTTAAGGAAGCATTCGCGTGCGCGCTCACAACCGCCACGTGCACTTCCGCCCGGGTTTTCGTTTCGCGAGAGTCATCCCGCACCAGCACTTCACCCACTTCAAACAGCCTCTGCGGGTAGTCCGCGTGCTTGTTCTTCGCCAGCACGTCCAGCAAGCCGGGCAGGAGCGACGGCCGGAGCAGCGTGTACTCGTTGCTCACCGGGTTCTTGATTTCCAGTCCGCGTGCAGTTTCCTTTGCGCGCGTCATTTTCTCCTGCGAGGAGAGCAGGAAACCTGACTGTTCGAGGAACCCGAGGCCCGCGAGCGTTTCCGCCACCCGCTGTACGAGCTTGGTGCGGTCGCTCTTGGTTCCGCGGGTGAAACTGTGCGGGGCGAGCGATTCGAAATTGTCAAATCCAATGCCCAGCGCCGCCTCCTCAATCACGTCCGCCGGGTGGAGGAAGTCCGCGCGGTAGCGTGGTATAGCCACGCGCACAAAATCTCCCTCAGCATGCGCGCCCAGCCTGCACCTTTCCAGCGCCTGCACGAGCTCGTGCGCTTTGAGCGTTACTCCCAGGCTCTTTGAAACTTCAACAGCGCTGATGACCATGTGCTCGGGCTCGGTTACCGGCGTGAGCACGGTTCCGTTCATTCCCCGGACTTTCACTCCCTTGATTTTGGCTCCCTCATCCGAAAAGTCCTGGCACAGAATGTTGAGCGCGGTGTTGCATGCCTCGAAATCCGAGCCTGTGACATCAAGAAACAGTTTCTTCACTCCGGGCGCGAGCGCGGTTAGGGCTCCATTGATGATGGGTGGGAAAGAAACCACGTTTCCCTTCGAGTCCAGAATGATAGGATATTTCTTTGCGCCCGCAAGCGTGTAAGCATAATCAATTCCCTTCTCGTGTTTCTCCAAAATCTGGCGGAGGTTCATTTTCTCCGTTTTTGCTAGGGGTACGAATGAAACGCTCTCGGGCTCAACAGCCTTGTACACAAAAGGCGGCACGAGCTTTTCGGCGTTGTGCACTCCTATTGCCACCTTCCTCCTCCGCCTCCCGTGGCTCAGGTGCAGCTTCTCCTGCAGTTGCATGCACTCGACTAGGCTCGTTTCATCCATGGGCTTGGCGAGCTCCACAAAGGCGGCAACAGCCACGGGCCGGACACTGGCCACGCTTTCCTCCACCAAAAACTCTGTTCCGCTGTCCTCGACTTTCATCACTGGCAGGCCTGCAGCGTCCCCCCGCATTCCCTTTGCCGCTCGTGCAATTCCCGCAGCGCTGAGCAGGTCCGGCCTGTCGCCGGTCACTTCGAGCGCCACCTCATCTCCCGCTCGTGCCTCGATTCCGCACTTCACGCGGCCGAGCAAGTGCTCGAACTCCTCGCCTTCGGTCTTTCCGAGCAAGCGCTCGAGCGAACTCCTTTGCAAAACTATGGAAACCATTGGCTACAGCTCTTTTTGCATGATGATTCTCAGGCCCGCTTCGGAAACCCGCGTGTCCGTCTCCATAAGGCCGGTTATGTTGAAGCCTTGCAGCGTGTAGAATGCGATGGCCCGCCGGTTCCGCTGGAACGTATCTAACTGGAGATACTTCTTTCGGGCCTTCTTTGTCGCTCGCTCGGCAGCGTGCAGCAGTGCTTTTCCAATCCCTTTTCCTTGCGCGTCCTTCCGCACTTGGATATCCTCCAGAAACGCCGCATGTTTGGAATGCTTTGGATTCACAACCGCTTCCCCCAAAATACCGTTTCCTTTCCTTGCAAGAATGAAAATGTTAGTGCCATCGACTCTCTTTTCATAGTCCCGCAAGTTCCAGCGGTAGCGGGGAAACGGGTATGCTGTTTTGGCGATGGTTGCCATAGCTTGCAGCTCAATTTTTGTCGGCGTAGTTGTTTGTTTCAGTTTCATTTCTACCTACTCCGCAGGAAGTTCACGTCTTCCGAGTGCAGTTGGCGAATGTCCTCGATTGCGAGCTTGACCATGGCCAGCCTGTCGATTCCCAGCCCCCACGCGAGCACTGGCACTTCGACCCCCAGCGCTTCCAGCATTTCGGGCCTGAACATGCCCGCGCCAGCTGCTTCCATCCAGCCTCTCCCTGGCACTTTCACCACCAAATCTGCGCTGGGCTCCGTGAACGGGTAATAGCTCGGCACTACTCGCGCGTCCTCGGCTCCAATCACGTCATAAGCGAAACTCTTCAGGTAGCCCGTGAGTTCTCGGAACGTGAGCCCCTCGTCTGCCACGATCCCCTCGCACTGGTTGAACTCGATCATGTGCTTCCAATCAATCTCGTCGGGCCTGAACACCCTTCCAATGCAGAACAGCCTCGCGGGGAACTGCAGTCCCTTGGCCAGCTCCCGCGCGCTCACTGCGGTTGTTTGCGAGCGGAGCACCAAGCGCTTGGCGATTTCGGCATTCCACTTGTACCTCCAGCCCTTCGAGCCCTCTCCGCCCTCCTCGTGCGCCCTTCTCACGCGCTCTACTAGTTTTGGCTCGGGCAGTTGCCCTTGGCTGGGCTCCTTGAGGAAGAAAACATCATGAATCTCCCGTGCGGGGTGGTCCTGCGCCATGAAGAGGGCGTCCATGTTCCAGAACTCGGTCTCCACAAGCGGGCCGTGCGCTTCCTGGAAACCAAGTCCCACCAATGCCTCGCGCACCTCCTCGAGGAATCGCTCGTAGAAGTGCCTCTTCCCCGGGTACATGGGTGCTGAAACCGTTCTCAAATCATAAGAACGGAACTCTTTTTCCCTCCACGCTCCGCTTCTCAGCAGTTCAGGCGTGAGTTGGCCAATTGTTTCCCGGCCCGCGCCAGCCACTTGCTTTCCTTTTAGCGTGATTTTCAGCGAAACGCTCTTGTTCTCCTGCAGTTTGGCAAGCCCCCGTTGGCCCAGCTCGCCCAAACCGTCCGGGTTTATCTTTTCAAACTCGGCTCCCTCGCCGATTTGTTCAAGCGCCAGTTCCGCCGGGCTTTCCTGGGGGGAGGCTTTGCACATCAATGCCAGGGCCCCGCCCTTTCTCGCAATGGCAATCCAGCCTTTCTTCTTAGCCCATGGGAATGCGATTCCTCGCTCGGTCTCGCTCAGGCCCGCTTTTGCCATCGCATCCTCCAGCACGTCTTCCCCGCCCGACTGCACCACTATTTGTACCAGCCTGCGCTCGGGCAGGCCGTTTTCCAAATACTCTTCTCCCTCGGCCGTGAGTTGCACGCTGCCAGTTTGGCTGCGCTCCGTTTCCAGCAAGCCCTGCTTTTCAAGAGTTTGTGCAAGGCTCATTATCGCGCTCAAAGCCAGCCCCGCCTTTTCGGCAACTTCCTCAGCAGGCTTGTAGCTTTCGCTCAGCGCTTTCAGCAGCTTGAGTTCGTTCTCGTTCACGCTCTGCACACCTGTGCAAAAGCTAGGCGAGGAACGCTTTTTAACGCACCGCGTCCCGTGCTTGGCGTGAACATTCGCCTGCCGCTCAAAACGCGCCAGTTGCTGGACTTCCTAGCAGAGGCCGAGCGGCTCAAGCACGTGGAGCGGCGAATCGACGTGACCGGCCACGGCCGGCCGGAGAACTCCGCGGAGCACTCCTGGCACGCGGCGCTCATGGCCATGCTGCTAGCACGCGAGATGCCGAAGAAAATGGACCGGGACCGCGCCATACGGATGCTGCTGATTCACGACTTGGTGGAAATTTACGCGGGTGACACGTTTCACTACGATCGAAGAGCGAAGGTAGGCCAGGGGGCTCGCGAGGAGCGCGCAGCCCGCAAGCTGTTTTCCAAACTGAAAGGGGCGGAGGGCCGCGAGGTTCGCGCGCTCTGGCAGGAATTCACCAAGGGCCGGACACTTGAGGCGCGTTTCGCCCGCTCCTGCGACATGCTGCAGGCCGTGTTGCAGAACATCTGTTGCGCGGGCAGGTGCTGGAGGCGTTACGGCGTCTCGCTGGAAGATGTCCGCAAGTACAATGAATCCGCTGTTGAGCGGGGCTCGCGGCTCCATGCCGTGTTTGAGTACCTGATGGGCCTAGTGGCCCGCCACCGCCTCGTCCCCTCAAGAAGCTAGCTTCCCGCTTGGCGGATTTGCTCCGCGAGTTTTGCGAGCTCCGCCGGGTCCGCCTGCGGGCCCAGTTGCGTGGAAATGTATCCATCGTACCTTTCGAAGAACACTTTCTCCTTGGCCCACATTTCCTTGAACTTCTCCTCCACGCCGTGCAGTGGGTAGAGCTTCAGGTGCGCGTGGTCAATTCCCATTCCTTCCATGACCAAGGCGACCCTTTGCACGTTCAGCGCCTTCTCCAGTTTCTTGGCCACTTTTTCCGCAGCCTCGAACATGCGCAGCTGCACATCCTGCGGAATGTCGAAAACGTACGATTCATAGTGCTCTTTGCTGAGAATGAGCGTCATGCCCTTCACGTTCGGGTTGATGTCTAGAATAGCCACGAACTCTCCGTTCTCCCACACTTTGGCGCTGGGAATGCTTCCGTTGGCGATTTTGCAGAAGATACAGTCAGCCACTTTTCCTCACCTGCTCTCCTTTGCGCTCCCGCGGAATTAAAACCGCTCACTTTCCCAGCGCGCGTTCCACTTCATGCGGGGTCACGCGCAAGCCGAACCGTTCGTGGAGCCTGCGCACAATGACTGCGGGGGAGGTTTTCTTGCCGGCCACCCGACGGGCGAGGTCTGCTAGAGTCTCCTGCCTTGTCCAAGGATAAACAATCCACCGCCACTTGCGGATGGTGTGTGCGCAGTAGTCCGGCTTGAAAATGGAAATGACCTTGTGCTCGAGCACGGCTGTGCGGAGTTCCGCGGGGTGCAGTTTTTCCAGCACCTCCTTTGCGCGCGCCAGACTCCCTCCGTGGTCCGTAATGTCATCCACGAGCAGCACCTTCTTTCCGCGCAAGGAGCCGGGTAGGGACTGAGTGATCTTGATCGCTTTTGCCGCTTTTCTCTTTCCGAGCCAGTAGCGCTCCAGTCGGATGATGAGGAAGTTCTTCAGCAGCAGCTCATCGCTCAACAGCACTGCAGGCACGAGCCCCCCGCGTGCTATTCCCACAATCACATCCGGTGCAAATCCCGAGGACTTGATTTTGTGCGCCAGGGTGCGTGCCCATCGCTCCACGCGCCTCCAGCTGGGGGACTCGATTCGGAAAGGAGCCTCCATGAATCTATTTGGCCGGGGGGCGTTAAAAACTTGCCCGCCCACAGTTTCCTCCATGCTTTCGCACGTGAGTGTGCACTACGCCCTCGACATCGGCACCAAGGGCCAAAACCGGCCCTGGTTCGAGAAAAGGCTGCAGAAGGACGTCGAGGCCGCGCTCGCGCCCCTGGGCAAGGCTCCCGTGCACCGCCTGAGCGGCCGCCTGCTGGCGGAACTCCCTCCGGGCGCGGGGCAAAACGAGGTGCGCGAGCGCCTCTCCCGCGTGTTTGGCGTTTCCTGGTTTTCCTTCTGCGCGCCTGTTGAGGCAACTGAAGAGGCGATTGCAAAAGTCATTCTCGAAAACAACACCTGGCAAAAACCTTCTCTTGTCTGGGTAAAAGTCAACCGCGCTGACAAGCGCTTTCCAATCAAGAGCCCCGAGTTCGGCCTCTCTCTTGCGCGCAAGGTTGCGCAATCCCTTGGCTGCGAGGCCCACAGTTCCTCGGAAGCGCAGGCATTGGTAGAAATTGTGGACGGAAAGGCGCTGGTGAGCTTTGAAAAGCTCGAGGGAGCCGGTGGTCTGCCCGCGGGCAGCGAGGGCAAGATTGCAGTTCTGTTGAGCGGAGGAATTGACTCTCCGGTAGCCTTATGGCTGCTCGCCAGGCGGGGCTGCGAGCCTGTGGCTGTTCACTTCCATCCGTTTAAGGAGCAGGAGGCGGAGGCTCACTTGGAGAAAATCTTCAAATTGTGCCAAACACTGGCGCAGTACACGCCGCTCAAGCTCTACGCAGTTCCCTTCTATCCTTTCCTCGCAGCCTCGGTAAGTCTGCCCGAGCGAACTGTTCTTTTGGCCTTCCGGCGATTCATGCTCCGCGTGGCCGACGCAATTGCGGACAAGGAAGGCGCGCTAGCTCTGGCAAGCGGGGAGAGCGTGGGCCAGGTAGCTTCGCAAACGCTCGCGAACCTAGCCTCTGTTGATGCGGCCGCTCGCCGGCCTGTTCTCCGCCCTTTGGTGGGGATGGACAAGCACCAAATAATCGAGCTGGCGGAAACGATTGGCACGTACAAAATCAGCCTCGAAAAATACGCGGACTGCTGTCAGTCCCTGGTTGCGCGCCACCCGGCCACCAAGAGCACCGGCGGGCAGTTGGACGAACTCGAGGCGCAGTTGGACGTGCCGAAGCTGGTGGAGGAGTCCGTCCGGCTGGCGCTCGTGAAGAAATTCTAAATGTAGTGCCTAACTTTTACTTGCGCGCCGAGGGTGGGATGGTGCGCTTGAGCCTTTTGATCTGGACTTCGGTCATTTCCTTTTCGAGGTTTGAGCCCTTGAGCATCCTTCCAATGAGCCCCTGTTCAACAGGCTGGCCCGGCAGGGGGTACCGGTAGCTCACGCCCATTTTGAGCGAGCGTTCCTCCTCGCTGCCCGGGAATATGAGTTCCGCGCGTGCCCCGCCTCCCCGGTGGAATAGATGCGTGGCTTCTCCCCTGCGTTCGGTCCAATCGAAATAGTCCTCGATCCCGAAGAACTTCTTCTCGCCTACGGGTACGAGGAAGCGGGCTTTCTTGGCTAGGAAGCGGTCGAAAGTGCCGGGTCCGCTCTTGCGGTGCTCGTTGTAGAGCATTTTTCCAAGCGCGTTCATGTACTTCTCGTACTCCTGCATGGCGCGCTCGTCGTTCCCGCTGAGCTTCTCAAGGAAGTATACCCTTACTGACCGGCTTAGTTCCGGGTTGTTCTTGCACTTCTCGACGAAGTGCTCGAGCGGCTTTCCTTTTCCGGGCTCCGTGAATTTGAGCCGTTCCTCGGCAATCTTCCGGCGAAGCCAGTCCTTGAGGCTGTAGAAGTCCGCTGGAGTTTCTAGTTTTTTGATTCCGAACTTCTCTCGCACGTGCTTGTTGAACATGTGGTTGTTGAACAAGACTTTCTGGAAGTCCTGAATGGGGCTGTGCGTGCGCACCTCGACGGACTTTCTGCGGAACCAGCCGAAGCTCTTCTTGCCCGTTAGGATGGGTTCGAAGAGCTGCTCCACTGTTTTCACGTACACTTTGCGGAGCTTGTCCGGCACGCTGACTTCCTTCTTCCCCTCGGAGAGAACCTTGTAGCCGGGGTTGGCCGTGAGTTGGTAGAAGGTGACTATCCTTCCATTGGGCTTGAACCTTTTGGAGGGGTCGAGTGCGCCGGTTTTGGGGTCGTGGCCCACATGCTCCTTCCATGATTCCTTGAAATTGTTCGTGATTACTGCCGACATTTGCGCCAGCACTTCTCCACTGGGTTTGTGCTCCGCCACATACTCCAGGCCGTGCTTGATGCGTTTGTCGATTTCCTCGACTGTGGGTTTGCGGTCCCACCGGGCGGCGATGAGCTGCTGGATCTTTGGCGCATCCTCGGGCTTTGCCTTGCGGATCTCCACGTCCGCTTCGTTTATAGCGGGCAGCTCTTCGGGCATGAATGGATTCGTGCCCGGCCAGGTTTAAAACTTCGCACCGCCGCCGGCCTTTTGGGGTTTGGCGTTTTGCCACATGAAATCAAAATACTCCTTGTAGGCGTCGGCGGCGGTCTCGTTGTCAATCAGAATCGCCTCCGGCGGGTCGCTCCACACAATAATCACGATTTTCTTTCCGAAGATGTTCGTGACTGCGGGGGATTCGGTTTTCAAGGGCACGAAGCGCGCCTGGCGAAGGCGGGTTTGCCGGAACGGTCTACCCTCCCTCACGAGGTTCATGGTCGGAATCCTCCTTTTCTCCAACTGTGCCTTGAATTTGGCCGAAAAAGCGGGCATGAACTCATCCAGTTGGTTCTCGGAACCGAACACCCGGTTTGGCTTGCCCGAATTTACTATCATTTCAAGTACTGTTTTGACCCCGCGGACTCCTTTGTAGAGCCGCACGTTGCTCGGCAGTTTGGTGCTCGCATACTCCCGTTCGAGAGCGGGCAGGAGTTCGGACAATTCCTCCATTTTTGCGCTTAGCTCATCGCGGAAAACGCGCGGGTCTGAGGCTTGGAACCATTTTGTGCTGCCAATGGTCACATAGGAAACGAAACCGCGCTCCATGAGCGATTTGAGGGAATTATACGCGGACGTGCGGTCAATTGCCGCCTCCTTCGCTATTTTGCCCGCTTTGGAGGAGCCACACCTGACCAGCGCCCGATAGACTTTGGACTCGTTGCGGGAGAGCCCGCACGAGCCCATGAGTGCTTCTTCCATATGTTGTAAGTAATTCTACAACACTTTATTAAAACACCTGCCGGGCTCTGCTTGCAGGGTGGTACGGACATGATGATGCAACAAATCGAACTTCTCAAGAGCACCGAGGAACGGTTCTCGAAGATAAACGGCGAGGCGGCACTGATGATGATGCAACAAATCGAACTTCTCAAGAGCACGGAAGAGCGCTTCTCGAAGATAAACGGCGAGGCGGCACTAGCCATTGACAAGGTGAATGACGCACTCTACTGGGGCGCGCTCGACTACTTCAGGAAAAACGGCTTCACGTGGGTGGACGTGCCCACGCTCACGCGAATAACCGGAGCGTGCGAAAACGTGGACACGCTCTATTCGGTGGACCACTTCGGCAAGAACGCCTACCTGGCGCAGACTGGACAGCTCTACCTGGAGACCAAAATACCCAGCCACAACAAGGTGTGGACCGTGATTACGAGCTCGCGTGCCGAAGCGCGTGCGGACTCGCGCCACCTGAATCAGTTCCAATTGCTCGAGTTCGAGCACCAGGGGGATTTCGAGAGTATGCTTTACCACATTGAGGGCACGGTCAAGTCCATGATTGCCTGCGCCCTTGCCTCTGCAGGAGATGAACTGGAAATGCTGGGCCGTGATAGGAGGGAAGTGGCCAATTACCTCTCTCCCTTCAACCGCATAACCTACACTGATGCCATTGGTCTGCTCGAGGGAACTCCCTTGGCCATTCCCTGGGGCTCGGACCTTACGCACAACCACGAGCTCTATTTGGTGGAAAAGCTGGGCTCCAAGCCCACATTCATCACGCATTACCCAGCTGAGATAAAGTTCTTCAACATGCGGGTCAACCGCGAGAACCCGCAGGTGGTGAATAGTGCGGACCTAATCATGCCCTACAGCGGCGAGTCCGTGGGTTCGGCCGAGCGGGAGGATGACTACAACATTCTGCGCAAGCGGTTGCTCGAGAGCAACATGTTCCGCATGCTCAGCAAGCGTGGTGTTGAAATCAGCGAGTTCGAGGGCTACCTCAAGCTGGTGCGCGAAAATCACCTGCTTCACTCGGGCTGTGGAATAGGTTTCTCGCGTATCGCCCAGAGCGTGCTCGGTTTCAGTGACATTCGGCAGGCCACTAATTACCCGCTGAATTCGGAAACACTCTACTGAGCCGGCCAGCTGCCCGCCGGAAGCAAGTAAAAAATGGCGGTCTTCCGGGCGCCGGCTACTTTTCGCCTGTTGGCATAACCTGCAGTTTTTCATTTAGCACGCGGCTCGCCCGCTCGCCCAGTTTGTCAAGTTTGGGTTGGAGCGCCTCCTTTGTCTGCTGCAGTTCTTCCTCTGCCTTTTCGGATGCCCTAATCACGCCTCCCAGTTTCTCCACGCGGGCCTTCTCGTCACTTAGCGCGCTTTCCAGCTTCTCGCACGCGTAGGCGGCTTGGGTGTTCTCCTCTTCCAGTCGGATCAGTTCTCGCGCGGGCCCGAGGAGTTCGCCCTCGCGGATGGCGCGCTCTTTCTGAAGGATTTTTTCCTCCAGCCGTTCGTCCACCTCGAACTTTCCACTGGCGAGTGCTTCCCTCAACCTGGCGAGCACCGCCCGCAGACTAGCATAGTCGCCTTTGGTTTGAACCTCTTCAAGCAGGGCTTTCACAGGCGCGGTGGCATACGCATCAATCGCGCGCGTGTACTCCTTTTCCACCACCAGGTGTTCGAGTTTGCGCAGGGGCCTGGCGAGAGGCTGGAGCGTTTCAGCAAGAAGCGAACGCAGCCGTTCCTCTTCGCTCCGGGCCTTCGCGAGCCTTGCGCGCGCCTCTTCCAATGCCTGCCGGCGTTCCGCAATCGCTCGCTGCAATCCCTCAATCTCCTTGCGAGTCTCCTCTGCGGCGGCCTCCGCCCTTTCGGCTAGCTCCTGTTTCGCGCCTATATTTTCCTCGTGCGCGCGCACCTCGCGGCAAAGGCCCTCCACTTCGTCATATTCGCGCGTGCGCGGCGCATGGCGTTCCAGGATTTTCTGCAGCTCATCCGCTGCAGTGCCCGCTCGCTTCATCGCGTGGCCGAACTCGTTCATGTCCTCTTTGAAGAAGTGGAAGAGATAGCGGTTGTCTACGGTGATTTTCGTGGCCTGGGCGAGCGCCGCGAGTACTCGGGCGTGGAAAGATCGAAAGTTTTCATACTCCCCGCCCTCCGGCCTCGGCACGCCGGACAAGAGAGGCGGCACGCGGGCATTGAAGTTCTTGCGCATCTGCTCGCCGATGCGGTAGTGCGGGCTGTTCGCATCCGCGCTTTTTTCCTTCAACGCTTCAGCCACGTGGGCGCCATCCCCCAGGCCCGCGAGGATCTCCTCTGCCGGGCGCTCGCATGCCGAACGCTCAGGTTGAAACGCGGCATGCCTCTTTTCGCGGATGAGGCGTTCGACCTCCTCCAGCGCTACTCTCCGTTCCAAGGGCGGTGTCTCGGTTGCCCGGCCCAGTAGCGAGTCAAGCCATGCCATATTGCTAGGTTGGTTGGCAGCCGGGTTAAACCTTTTGGAATCCCGCCTGGCCGGTCAGGTGCTGCCTGCTGGTTTATGGAAAAAGCGCCTCGGCCGGGAGTTGTCCCTCCTCTCTTTTTAACTGCGTGCCGCCCCAAGGCGTGGCGTGGACCCGCTCGTCACCCTTTTCGCTTTCGCACTCTTCCTCTTGCCCATCGGCTACACGGCCATTGGCTTCACAGCAGTTGGCGTGAAGCTCCTGCTCGAACAGGGCCTAGGCTTGGTTGAGATTACGCTTCTCTACCTGCTCGCCTCGCTCGTGAGCATTCTGCTCGTCTACGAGCTGTGCGGCCTCGTCCTCCAACGCTTCCGGAACGCCTGGTGGTTCAAGCTCTGGTTCAAGCGCTTCGAGCTTGTGGCCTCGCCGATGAGGCGCATGGTGGGCCGCTTCGGCGCCTTCACCGGCCTCGCCATCGGGAACGCGGTCTTCTCGCAGATTTACATGAGTGTGCTCGCGCTCCTGCTCGAGGTGCCCCGCAGCGAGGCGGTCGCTGCGCTCCTCGTAGGCAACGTGTTCTCCTACAGCCTAGCGCTTGGCGTGGTGCTGTTGGGCATCCAGTTCAAGCGCGAGGACCTCCTCGTGCTGGCGCTTGGGGCGTTCGCGCTCGCCTACCTCGCCAACCGCTTCGCGCTTTTTCTGCTGGGCTTGCTCGTCCGCGTTCGGGCCCGGCACTTAGGCACTGTCCGTCCCCTAATTAGTTAGGCACTACACTCTAGTACTTTTGGAAAAGCGCCTCGGCCGGGATTTGAACCCGGGTCGCAGGCTCTCTGCGTCACGTTGCTCAGCAGAGCGTCGTGTCTCGACAAGCCTGTATGCTGGACCGCTACACTACCGAAGCTTTGTAAACCGTACCCACTCTTTTTGCTGCGCGTTGTTTTAAATAAGAGTCCCGGTGGCCTGATTTGAACAGGCAACCACTTGCTTTCCACGTGCCCCGCGGCTCGCGGGGTTTCAAGCTACAGGCAAGCGCTCTGCCAGATTGAGCTACACCGGGGTTTTGGGAAAAATCCGTTTCGAGCGAGCCAATAAAAAGGCTCGTCCCGTTGCAAAAAGCATGCCCACCGGTGTTAAAAAGTCCTTCCTTAGCGTGCTCTTCCTGCTCGCGCTCGCCTCTCTGGTAGTGGGCGCCACGCTGGACGAGGAAATCAAGCACTACTTGAACAGCGGCGAGACGTACACCGCCACCAACGTGACCGTTGACGGCGCGGCCTATGCACTTGTGAAAGTCGGCAATGTCGAGTCCTTCGTTTTCAACTCCTCCTTTGAGCCAGTTCGCGAGGATGCGGTGGTGGCCCAGGTCGTTGACGCCTATGTTCAAGTGCAGTACGAGCAGATGGCGCCCATCAACACCGCTTCAATCCGCTCCGCCTACGAGTCCATCAACACGTCCATACGCGGCACCTGTCTGGGTGACAAGCTCAACGGAGGTGTGGAATACTTCGTCACGAATACTGGCGCGCTCAATTACATTCTCATCCGATTCCAGTGCAGCCTCAGGCCCAAGCAGTGCGTGGCCCTTGACCACATCAACCTCACGGTCAACGACGTGCGCAGCAGCATGAAGGTGGTCGATGACTCGCTCACCGGCCTCGAAGCAGCAGTGGCGACCAAGAAGCCAACTGACGTTTACGACAACCTCGGCCGCGTGAACCGTGCGGCTACTGCGCTCCAGGCCAACTACTCCCTTCTCTCCAGCGACTACACCACAATTGCCTACGGAACCGGTGGGGAGAGCGGCTTCGTGTACGCTTTTGGAACCACTTACAACTGCAACGTGAGTTCGGCGCTCAGTTCGAGCTTCACGAACCTCATTTCCCTCACCTCGGCCAGCAACCCGTTCGACGTTCCGACCATGCTCTCGCGCATCAAGTCCGCCACCGACCTCCGCTACGGCCCTGCGCAGGTGCGCAAGGTGTACGACGAGGAGATGGTGCGCCTGCTCGAGTCCAAGGCCCTGCGTGACAAGGTTTCATCCAACTTCTCGTCCCTCGGGCTTGTACTGAGCTTCCTCCCCGGCAAGTACGTGCAGCTCGAATCGAAGTTCGCGGCAATAGCCAATGCTACTAACGTTGCGACTGCCCAGCAGTTGGCTACCGCTTTCCAGGCCGAGCGCGGCACCTTTGACACGCTCCTCACGCTCTACCAGACTTTGCTTTTTGACTATAATGCAAGCAAGGCAGCCCTTTCCAGTGCCACTTCAAAGATCGCATTGGCGGCCACGAAGTACGGCTCAACAGACTCGCGCGTGCAGGACCTGCGCAAGGAGCAGCTTAACCTCACTACGCGCCTCACGCTGTTGGAGAACGACCTCAAGACCGGAAAGACGCTGACCTCCCAGCAGTTCAAGGACGTGGCCGGTTCGGGAGAGGCTCTCGCGTTGAGGGCTGCGGAGCTCAAGCCCATGGAGGCCCAACTGGACTTCCTTCTGATTGGAGGCGTGATTCTGGTTGTGGCCATTGTGGCGGGCGTCATTTGGTACGCGCGCAAGCGAAAGACCGAGTACGGACTAAGCCAGTAAAGTGGGGGGTCCGAGATTTGAACTCGGGTCTTCAGGTCCCAAACCTGAAAGCATGCCAGGCTAGCCCAACCCCCCGAGGGACGTCGTCGCTTGCTCCTCGCCCCGCACGGGCTCGTCGGCGCGCTCCTCGTGCCCCTCGACCCCTTTGCGAGACGCTCGTGCCCTTCGAACCCTCTGCGGGCGTGAAGGGCTTCAAGAGTATAGTGGCCGGCGTATGGTAGTTATTTCTTTGTTTTCTGCCCGGGCATCCGGCCCCGTGGCTTGGGCACCTTGAGCGAGGGGTACGCGCGGCCCAAGTCATCTGTGGAGGGGTAGGGCGCGTGGCCTGCACCGGCCAGCGCCGCGTCAAACAAGTAGTTCTGCAGGAGTTTCACTTTTGCCGGCTCCTGCGCCAGCTTTTGCGCAGCTTCCTGGCTCGCTCGCGCGAGTTCGGGTAGTACTTCAGCCACCCGTCCTATGGAGCGCCGGCCTGCCATGATTTTGCCTGTTGCCTGCACCGCCTGCTGCAGTTCGGTTTCATTCTTGCCCGCTGCCAAGAGTGCGACTTTCTTCGAGCACGTGGAGTAGACTCCCGCAAGGCACGCGAGCACTTCCTCATTCGTGCTCTGGCTGCCGGCTTTCTTTACTACAGTCCAGCCCTCCCAGCTAGCCGCCAGCCTGACTTCTGCAGGTTTGGCTCCGGGTGTGGGCTTGCACGCGCGAGTGCGCTTGAGCATTTGCGCGAGAAGTGAGTTCCAGAAGCAGGATTTGGCAAAGTTTACCAGGCCCTTCTGTCGGTCTGCGGCTTTCTGCGGACTCTCTTGGAGCAGTTTCTCCTCCTGCTTTCCAGTAACAAGGGAGGCGAGTTTCTCCTCGAGTCCCTTGCTCTTTTCGAGCGCTTGCGCTGTTTCCTCTAGTGAACCTTTGGAGTATTCCCTCGCGAGCTCCTCGATTTTCGCGCGGTTGATTGGCACATAATCGAATGCGCGTTCCTTCGAGTACTCGGTGGCTTGTGCGAGGAGTTCGAGCGCTTCGCTCTCGCTGATACTCCCCCGTTTTTCGAGCTTGAGGCGGTCGCCAGCTAGGCCGGAGTGGAAGCGCAACAGGTTCTCCAAACTCAGCCTCCTCCGTTTATCTCTTGGCTGCCAGCGTGTCCAGTGCCTTGCGCGCAGTTGCTCCTACTGCTGTAGTGGGGCTGTAGGCTCCGCCTGCAAACACCACTCCGCACGCCGCGCACTTCCACTTGGCGTATCCCTGCCTGTGGACCTTGCGCTTGCCGCAGCGTGGGCACTCATAAATGGCCCGCTGCTGCTCCAGTGCCGCCATGCGGAGCTTGCGGATTTTCACGCCGTACCTTGCTGTTCGAATCGCTGCCATGTTATTCACCTAATTATTTAGAGTTTTTCAGCCAGCTCGCGGCCCTTCTCCAGCGAGAGGTCGATGAGTTGCATCATTTCTTCCCTGCTGAATCCGGCTCGTCCGCTCTTTTGGCCGGCCACGATGAGCCCGCCCTCCGCGCTTGCCAGCGTGACCCTTCCATCACTGGCGATCTCTTCCTCCACTGTGGGGTCGAGCACGAGCTTTCCATCAATCTTTTCAAAAGTGCACGTGACTACCCGCTTGCTCACTTCGAGCGGGCCCGTGTACTTGTCCCTTGACAGCTGCTCTTTCTCGTACTTGGGAACCTTGCTGTCCAGGAGTGCGGCCATTGCCGCCATTGAAGCGGCATCCGTGAGGTTGCCCAGGTGGTCGAGAATGTACAAGTCCACGAAGAGTCCGTAGACCTTGCCCTCCTCGATGAACAGTTTCTTCACATCCACCACTTCAGCGCTCCGGATTCCGCGGTCCACTACTCGCGCGAGCTCTATTGAATTCTCGCCGGGTGGGCCTGCCTCGAACTCGGGGTGGGCTCCGGGCGTGAACTCCGCGTTCACCATGAAGATTCCTTCCTCCGGTCTGTCCTTGAAGGGCACGGCCAGGTCGAACTTGACTCCGGCCACCACTTTTGTTCCGCCGAGCGTCACCATGGCGCTTCCTTCGGCATTTGGCAGCACGCCCTTCTCGATCTTGATGTCGCGGTAGTCGAGCAACCCCCGTCCGTCCGCTCGCTTGCCGTGGCGGAGGAGGTCTTTCACGTATGTTTTCTTGACTTCATCCAGTATCATGTTCATGCACCTCTGATTTAATCCCGGGCCGGCGCCTCGCTGTAGCGCTTGCGCAGGGCCGCCTCCTGTATCTCCCGCACCTTGGCCGCTCCCTCGTAGGCCCACTCAAAGGCGGTTTCGAGCTCCTCTTTTGTGAGCATGCCATCCGCCTGGAAGAGCAGCACCTCGCCGGTGCGTGTGGAAATCACTATGGGAATGTCGCTCTCGCCGAAGTTGTCCTCGTACTTGTCCACGTCCAAAACCAGCTGGCCGTTCACGCGGCCGACGCTCACTCCGCTTACGAGGTCCTTGCAGGGTATGCCCGCATCTACCAGCGCCACGCTGGCTGCAATAATGGCAGCCACGCGCGTGCCGCCGTCACTTTGGAGCACTTCGCACGAGATGTTGATCATGGTTTTGGGGAACTGCTCGAGGAACACCACGTTCTCGAACACGTGCCGCGACACTTTGCTGATTTCCTGCGCGCGGCGGTTGGGGCCCGAGCGGCTGTGCTCGTCGATGTTGGAGAACGGCGCCATGCTGTAGCGGAACTTGATGATTCCCTTTGTTGGGTCCATCATGTGCCGGGGGAACACTTCCCTAGGTCCGTACACGCTGGCCAGGACCTTGTTGCGGCCCCATTCCACCAGCGCGCTTCCATTCGCCTGCTTGAGCACGCCAGCCTCTATCTTGAGCGGCCGCATGTCCTTGATTCCGCGGCCATCCCAGCGCTTTCCGTTTTCAATGAGTTTTTTGTCGGTCTTTCCGCCCATTCTAATCACCTGTTGTTCAGCGTAAATTTTTCTAACCCGCGCGGCCCTTCCCCTCTGCGAGGAAGGCCTGGATTCTTTCAGTCAGTCCCGTAGTGTGCGCTTCGCGCGCGATTTTCAGTATTGCAAGAGTGGCGAGCGGGGTGTTCCCTCCGGAGAGGTACACCCGTCCGTTCTTGCCCACGAATATTTCGCACCCAGTCTCCTCCTGCAGGAGTTGGAGCATGCTGCCGTTCTTCCCAATGACGCGCGGCACTTTCACGCTCTCGATTTCGAGCACTTCGCCTCCCTGGAGCTTGCGGGGCTCGACGAGCACGGCCTCGTGCACTTCGTCCACCATGGCCACTCGTATGAGCAGCACCTCGCCCGTCTTGAACTCCTCCCGCGTGTCCCTTGTGGACAACTGGCCCGGGTAGGGAGAGTTGATTTCCACCACATAACCGTTGAAGCGTTCGTCGCTCACCACTCCAACAACCACGTCTCCGGGCTTGGGGAGGTACCTTCCCTTCAAGGGTATTATGCGGTCCTCCATTTTGAGCGACAGCACGCCCGCGTACGTTTTGCCGTTCTCCACGTAGCACCCCTCCATATGCCGGGGTCCGTCGTAAACCTGTTCTCCAGGCAGCACGATGTTTCGTTCGTTCATCTTTTTTCGCCTCGTTTTATCCATTCTATTTTTTGAGCAGTTCAGTCAATTGCACGTGGCCCAGGCTTGCATCCCTAACCGCCAGCTCCTCAGCCGGCTCCAGTGTGTAGATTTTCTTGCCCTTGGCCCTCGCGTATCCTATTTCAACCAGCACGCTGGCGCCGGTGTAACCGTTCTTGTTGTACACATACAGCGCCTCTGCAGAATCAATCTTCTCGTAAAACTCCCGGTGCAGTCTGGCGAGCGTTTCCGGGTCCTTCGGGTTGTCCTCCTCGAAGTTCGGGAACAGCACGGTCATTCCATCGTTCAGCTTCGCGCGCAGCCGCTTGAGCTCCGGGAAATACCTCCTGCTGCTGGCAACTACTATTTTCATTTTTCTCACAGTCTCTTGGTTTCCGCGCTTCCGGCAGTGGCCTTGTTCAGCCTGTCAAAGAACTCTCCCTGCATGCCCGCGGGCATTTCCACCAATGCTACCAATGCCCCGCTGCTCGTCCACTCCTCTTTCTGAATTCCAAATTCCTTGAGCAGGCCGTACACTCTGGGCGCGTACTCAGCAGGAATCTTGACCGCAATTTTGGCCTGTTCCAGGCTTATGGGCAAAATCTCCCGCAGCTCCTCGATTATGGCCGGCACCTGCTCCTCGGCGCTCTTGAACGTGTCGATGTGCACCTTCTTGCACTGCTCCATTGCGGAAAGAATGCGCTGGGGCGGGTGCGGCGCTTTGGTGCGCGGGTCAACCGCATTTCGCGCGATGATTGCAACAATCTTGGCCTTCTTCTCCTCGAGAATCTTCCTCCTTTGGTCAGTAGTAAGCTGGATTTCCCCTTCCATTATAATTTTGTTCGCCACTTTTGCGGGGTCGGTTGTGCCAAAGGCCTTCTGAACAGCTCCACTGGTCTGGCGCTCGCCCTTGTTCGCGTCCTTGAACACTTCCTCGCTTACGAGGACATTGTTCAGGTCCTTTTTCGCTCCAGTGCGGTAGTCATACGCGAGCTTGGGGTCCACCAGTATCTCGAAGCGTTCCCCCGCTTTCTCGTATCTTGCCACAATGGTGTTCTCGATGCCCGGCATACTTTTGCCACGACCTTGCTTTGCGGTTTTGGGAAGAGGTAAGCTCCCTGTGTGCGCGCCTAAGCGCGCTCGCTGCGCTCCCCGCCGCCGAAGAATGCGGCAACCTCCTCGCCCTTGAGGAAGCGCACCCGCTTGTTGTCTCTTGGAATAACTGTGATTTCCACCAATTCAGGGGTGAGCTTCTCCTCAGACACCTTCTTGAGCGCCTTGAGGCTCAGCTTCACCGCATCGTTGATCGTAATGCTGTCCTTGTACTCCTTTTCGAACATCTCTTCGACCACCTTCTTGCCCGCTCCAATTGCAGTAGCCTTGTACTCGAACAGCGCCCCGCTCGGGTCGGTTTCGAACAGTCTCATTCCGCCGTCAGCTCCGGCCAACAGGAGGGAAACCCCGAAAGGCCTTACTCCTGCGTACTGCGTGAAGAATTGAACATAATCCCCGAGCTTTTTGGCCAGCATTTCCACGCTGATGGGCTCGTTGTAGGTGAGGCGGTGCTTCTGGCACTCCAGCCTCGCGTAATCAATGAGCTTCCTTCCATCCGCCACCAAGCCCGAGCTTGAAGCAGCCAGGTGCTGGTCCAGTTGGAAAATCTTCTGGTAACTGTCTCCCACCATGAGCGGCGAGGAGATCCTTCGCTGGGCCACAATAACTATGCCGTCCTTGGCCACTACGGCTATGCTCGTGCTGCCGGTTTTCACCGCCTCGCGCGCGTATTCCACCTGGAACAGGCGGCCGTCGGGCGAAAAGACGGTAATTGCTCGGTCGTATGCTGCTTGGGATGGAGGATACACTGGTAAACCACCTCAGGAATGGAAACTTCGGGCAAATGGCCCGTTGAAAACCCCTAGCGGTTCAAAACCGCCGGGCCTTAAAAACCTCGGTATTGGCGTTTGTTCTTTTTTTCTCTCTTGCCGATTACTCTCGCTCTCGCGCGTATTTAAGGCTTCCTTCCCTGCCCGACCGTCAGTGCGCGCACATAAGGATTGTGTACGCGATGAGCATCCAGAGCACGCCGTCCTCGCCGAACAGCCGGTCGAGCCTGATGAAATACCTGCCCAGAACAAACCACCCCGCGAGCAAAAGCAGGAGGGGCATTCCCCCAGTAATAAACCCGCCCAGCAGGTTCATGGGGAGGGAAATGAAGAGTGCAGGGATGGCGAGCAGGGGCGCGGAGAAGAGCGGCACTCCGTAATAGGCCAAAACGAGGGCGAAAACGATGAACATGAACGACCACTCAAACCTGCCGCTGCTGTAGAGCGCGGCGCCAGTTGTCCAGGGTCCGTCCATTTTTCCAACACCTCACTACTACCCGTTGCTGGCGGCGGGTAAATTCACTTAGTGTAGCCTTCGCTACAACACGTTTTAAAAGCCGGAGCGCGTGCTGGGTGCATGAACGGAGAGGTGCTGGAGGAGCTCGGGCTCTCCCGCAACGAGACCCGCGCCTACCTCGCGCTCCTGGCGCTCAAGGAGGCGCGCATCGCCAACATCGCGCACCGGGCGGGCATCCACCGGAGCAACTGTTATGATTCGCTGGAGAAACTGGCTGAAAAGGGGCTGGTGGAGTGGCGCGCGCAGGCCGGCACCAAGGTCTACAGGTGCGCGAGTCCGAAGCGGTTCGAAGCACTACTGGCCGAACGACAGGAACTGCTGGGGAAGGCGATGCCGGCCCTGCTTGAGGCCTACGCCGCGCCCCCAGTAGAGCGGGATGCGATGGTGCTGGCAGGCTGGGATGGCGTGAAGCGCATGCTGGATGAGACGACCGCAGCCAAGCGGCGTTTCCTCATGGTGAACTTTGGCGAGCTGGCTGCATTGGAAGACCCCCGTTACGCCAGTTACGCTTCCCTGAGGTTTTTGCGCATGATCCGGCGCATGCCCAGGAAATGTTTTGACTACCGCCTGCTGTGGGCGGACACGCCCCTCTCGCGGGAGCGGCTGCGCGAGTTCTACAGAAAATACAGCAAGAAGGGAGTGAAAAATCCGGAGCGTTTCCTGCCCATGAAACCCACGGGCAACACTTTCTGGCTGGCCGATGATTTAGTGTTCTTCAGCTTCTTCCGCGAAGCCGACCGCTTGTCCGACTACGTGTGTGTAAGAATCGCGAGCGCGAGCCTGGCCGATGCGCTGGCGCAGACTTTCGACCACCTGTGGAAAGACAGCCGTCCCTAAACTCCCAGCTTTCCAATGGCCCCGCTAATCTTTTGCACGCGCAGGGCTACGGGCTCCTTTTTCCAGAAGCGCTTGGCTGCAAGTGCGGCAATGACCTCCTCCACGCTCTCAGGGCTGCACTTGACCACTCCCTCCTGCCGTTCCTCACTAAAGGCCTTGAACTGAGTTCTCGCGTGCGCGGTTCCCTGCTCCCCTAGAAATTCAAAAAGCGCCTCGTACGCGAGGTGCTTGGCCTCGTCTGCACTAATCTTGCGCGTGGCCTCGACTTTGTAGAGTAGGTAACGTTTCTTCTCAAGCACGGTTCAACACCTGCTCCGCCCGCTTGCTAATGGAATACTCCGCCTGCTCCTTTGAAAGGCCCATGCTTATTCCCAAGGCCATGACCTCGCGGGGGCTCTTCAAATCATACGTTTCCTTTGCCCTCGAAGTGAGCACTACTCCCGCGCGCAGTTTCACGCACCGCGCGAGAAATGCGCGGGCCTGCACCAGGAAGCGCGCGCGGTACACGTAGTTTGTCCTGATCAATTCCGCCAGCGGCAGCTCAAAGGATTTGCCGTTTTCCGCAACCGCCCGGATGAGCCCGTCGTCCCTGTAGAACTTTGGCACTTTGAGCGGGTTCACCAATGAGACGCTCTCGCGCTTGCACGCCTGTCGGAGGAGTTCGGTGTCGGTTCCCTCGACTGCCACAAGTCCATGGCTCTCGCGCGGAATGTCCTGCAACTTTCTGACTTCAACCACTTGGCTGGTTTGCGTGGAGCTCCAGCCCAGCGCTTTCGCTCGCTCCGCTAGCGCAGAGTTGGTCAGGTTCAAATCGTGGTAGGCGGGCAACGCCCCATCCTCCCTAAGCTTTCACGGCCGTTTTCTTGACCGGCGGCTGCGAGGGCCAGTAGAGGTTTTGGAAGACCACTTCGAAGTACTGGTCCGTCCCATCTTCTCCGGCAAAGTACGAGCCAACCAGCTTGAGATTGCGGAACTTCCGCTCCGCGCGCTGCTCTCCGATCCGGCGCCAGCTCTGGCCGGGCTCGATGAACTTGCGGGTCCTTCCGGGCTTCCTTCCCTGGTTCGGCCGCCTGCGCGAGCGCTTGCCTTTCTTCACGCGCACCCTCGCGACGATGTAGTCCAGTCGGGCCTTGTAACCCAGCCTGTGCGCGGCCTGCGGGTTCGTGGGTTCAGTTCTCACCACGCTACCCTGTTTCCTCCACTTGGCGAGCCTCGCGCGGTACTCAGCAGTGCGGTCGGCGTACGCTCGCTGGAAGGACTCCCGAATGTAACGGTATGCTCCCATGTTTGTTTCACCTATTGTGCGCACTCTGCTCCCTTTCAAGAAGAACAGTTGGAGAGAGTCACGCGTTCCGGGCTCTTCCGTGAGGAAGAGTGCTCCGACATCCTGCACTCGTTGGGTGCTGGGGTCTATAAAAGCGTTTATTTGCGCCTGCTGGGGGCGTGCTCCCGTTCGCGTCCGTGGGCGGCGTGCTCCCGTTTGTGTCGTATTCTGTAGAGCGCATAGCCTACGAGTGTGAGGCCCGCAATCAGGCCGAGCACGATCCACGTGAGCTCCCGGTATTTGACAATCTGTTCTCCCACCCACGCGAGCAGGAATGCGCGGGGGATGGTGCCCGCAAAGGTGGCGAGCACGAAATTCCGGAAATCAAAGCGCAGGATTCCCGCAGTAATGGAAAACACTTTGAACGGAATGAATGGAATGAGGCGGGCTACGAAAATAGTCCACGCGCCATACCGCGAGAACTTCTTTTCCGCGCGCTCCACGTGCTCTCCGGTCACGAACAAATACGGTCCGATCTTGTCCAGCACGGGCCGTCCGCCCTTTTTGCCAATGTAATAACCAACAATGGAACCAAGTGTGCTTCCAATGGTTCCCCAAATGGCCACTTCTATTGGCGAGAAGCCCAGCACTCCTGCAGTCACGAGCACTGCCTCGCTGGGAATAGGCACTATGGAGGATTCGAGGAACATGCCGGCCAGTATTCCCCAACCCCCCCACGCGTGCACCCACGCAACCACAGTTGCGAGCGCGGCCTGCTCGAATGCTTGGAAGAGTGCGATGGACTCGTTTAGCATATTAACTTCGAATCATCCATACTTGTTCGGGGTTGAAAATGGTTTCGTGCCTCCGGTGCGACAAGCGTGCGCAAGCCTCTCTCGCATACGAGGAGCGGCCGCTCTGCCGCGAGCACTTCAACAGGCTTTTTCAGGACCGCGTGAAACGGGCCCTGCGCGAGGCGGGCTTCCCCAAGCGGGGGGACTGTGCAGCAGTTGCGCTCTCCGGCGGAAAGGACAGCGCGGCTCTACTGCACGTCCTGCACTCGCTCGCGGAAAGGCAGGGCTTCGAACTGAAGCCTATTCTGGTGGACGAGGGCATTGCGGGCTACAGGCCCGCTTGCACGAAAAAGGCGCGCGAGCTCTGCGGGCAGTTGGGCTATGAGCTCTACGAAACGTCCTACAAGGAACTCTTTGGCACCACTATGGATTTGGCCGTTCGCTCGGCCAAGCGGAAACAGGAGGGCGTTTTCACCCCGTGCTCTTTTTGCGGGGTTTGGCGGAGGAAGGCGCTGGAGCAAACCGCTCGCGCAGTTGGGGCAGACTGCGTGGTGACCGGCCACAACCTGGATGATTTGGCGCAGACGTTTCTCATGAACCTCCTGCGGGGGGAGCCGCTTCGCCGGGTTTCCCTTTTGGGCGAGTGCACTTCCAGCGGTTCTCTGCCCTTGCTCAAGCCCCTGCTCTACTGCCCCGAGCGCGAGTGCGGGCTCTACTCCAAGCTCAACAAGTTGCCTTTCCACGCGGGCCAGTGCCCGTACGTGGTGCGGGGATTGCGCCACCGGGTGCGCGCGTTTTTGCGCGAGCTCGAAAGTGATTTTCCAGGCAGGAATTTCGCCTTGCTGGGCTCCCTGCGGGAGCTGCAGGAGAAAAAAGATTTGCGGAAAGTTTCCGCCCGCTTGAAGGAGTGCTCGGTTTGCGGAGGGCCCACGCCTACGGGCCTGTGCCGGCCTTGCGAGTACCAGCGGGCGCTGGCTCCTTAGCCTTTTGGCTTTCTCAGCACGATAAATTGGAGCGCCTCCGCCCCGTGGAGCGAGTGGAGTGCGGCTAGGAATGCGTAAACCTCATGCACGCGCTCCTGGGCTTCAGCTGTGCGTTTCCTGCCGGTCAGCCAGCCCTGCTTGCCGGTCACGGGCCGCAGGTTCAGTCCGTACCGGTGGAGCTCAAGACCTGCTTTTTTCACGCTCTGGCGTATCCTTTCCTTGTTTTCCGCATACTTCTCGTGGAGTTGTGGGAGTTCGTCATTGAGTGGGAGTTTGGGTTTGAAATCCAGGAGCGGCGAGTGGCTCTGGAACAGGTGATACAACCTGCCGCCGGGCTTGAGGAAGCGGGCAATCACTGCCAGCGACTCCGTTGCACTTTTGTTCAGCGGTTCGGCGTATGTCGTGTCCGGCATGTGGAAGTGTATCTCGTCAAATTGCGTTTTCTCGAGCTTTTGCAGGAGCTGCTGTTCGAGCTTTTCCGGCTTTTCGAGTTCCAGTTCAACATTATAGAAATCCGCGTGTAGTCTTTCCTTGGACGCCGCCTCGTGCCGTTTCTCCATCTCCTCGCGCCATGCCTTCACTTTCGCCGCCTGCTGTGGTTTCCGGGGGAGGGGCAGTTCCCTTTTCTGGTAGGCTGCTAGCTTTTGCGGTTCAGGCCGGGCATCAATCCCCACGTAGTGGATGTTCCTGTCCTTGTAGCGCTCCGCGAGGGGAATTCTTGCCACTCCGCTCCCGCAGAACAAGTCCAGCACCCGGATCGGCGGTTTCTCCTCAGGCATGCTTGGCACCGGTATACCTAGCGAGGTGCAACGTTTTTATAGGTCGGGGGAGCCACTTTATTCACTGATTCTCGAGCTTCACGCACGAGAGTTCGTTTTTACAAAGGTGTGATAGAATGGGCCTCAGGCCAGCGAAGACCGTACGCGACATCAAGGGCCAGCCCTGGGCACGCATCTCGCAGGCCCGGCCGCGCAAGAGCTTCGTGAAGGGAGCCCCTCGGCCCAAGGTCCGCCAGTATGATATGGGAACGGACAAGTTCTACGAGTGCGAAATCGACCTCATTTGTCTGTCTCCGGTGCAACTGCGCGACAACTGCATGGAGGCCGCGCGCCAGTCCGCGAACAAGTACCTGGACGTGAACATGCCCGCGAACTACTATTTGAAGCTCCGCAAGTACCCGCACCTCGTGCTCCGCGAGCACGCCGCTCTTGGTGTGGCCGGAGCCGACCGTATCAGCAAGGGCATGAAGAAAGCCTTCGGCAGGCCCAAGGGCCGCATGGCTCAAATATTTCTGGACGAGGCGCTTTTCACGTGCCGCGTTCCTACCAATGGAGTTCCTGCTGCCCGCGAGGCCTTCCGCCGCGCTTCCCGCAAGTTGAGCGGCAAGTGGAAGCCCCTAGTAAAGGACATCACGCAGGAAGCGTGGAACATCGAGAAGAAGGGCCGCGAGGCGAAAGTGTTCAAGAAGATTGAGGAGGAGAAGCCCGCAGTCGTGCCAGGCGCGCCTGCAGCTGGAACAACCCCGGCAGCAGCCGAGGCTGGCAAGGCCGAGGAGAAGGGCAAGCCCGAAGAGAAGGGCAAGCCCGAGAAGAAGTAATTTCCTCCCAAGTGAAGGTTTGTGTGAATGACCAATTACTCTGAAAGCCACGTTCTGGACGACGCCACCTACTCCTTCGTATACGAGCGGCTGCGCACTTCGCAGGACGCGGAGAAGCTGGCGGAAGCTTTCGAACTTCCCTCTGAGCTCACGCGCGCACTCCAGGCGCAGAAAGTCTCCCGCCTGGTTCGGAAGAACTTCCACCGCTTGAAGGCCCGCTCGGGCTCGCTCGCGCGCGAGTGGAAACAGGGCGCTACTTTTGAGGAGCTCTCTGCCCAGCACGAGTTCTCGCCAGTTATGATGGCCTCCCTCGTTTTGGTCCACTCGCTAAAGCAAGCCTCCCGCATACGCTTCAACTCCTGGCTCAAGGAACCGGCCAAGGCGCCGACTCCCCGCCTGCGCACCGAGCTCGCTACCATTGCGCAGTCCGACGGCGTTTTCTCGCCGCAAGCCCACGTTTTCCAAACCCGGAACGGCCGCTCCTTTGAGGAGATGATTGCCGAGTGGCTCCGCTCCAAGGGCGCTGACTTTGCCACAGAAGTGGAGAACCGCGCGAACGGGACTGGTAAGACTCCTGATTTCCTCCTAAAGGAACCCCTCCAAGTGAACGGCTTCAAGGCCAAGTGGGTGGAGTGCAAGGCCACCTTTGGCGATTTAGTGGAAACGCGGCGCAACCTGCGCGCGCAATTGGAGCCCTATTACAAGCTCTTCGGCGAGGGGATGGTACTCTACTACCATGGAGTACAGCAAACCCACGCCTCCGCGCCCGGAGTCCACACGGCCACGCGCAAGCTGCTCGAGCGCGCCTAACTTCCCTCCCCACCGCCTCGTTTTTTAAGCCCCACTCGGTAATGCGAGCGAGGTGCTCGCATGGCGGTCAAGAACATTTACTGGTTCAACGAACTCAGCAGGCAAAGCTTGCCAGTGGCCGGCGGCAAGGGCGCGAACCTCGGCGAGATGTTCAATGCCGGTTTCCCGGTGCCCGAAGGTTTTGTGGTTTCCAGCGAGTCCTATTTCGCATTTGTCAAGGCGCGCGGAATTGACAATCTCATCCGCCAGCTTACCTCGAACCTCGATTTGGAGGACACGCGCAAGCTGCAGGAAGTGAGCCTGAAGGTCAAGGAGGCCATAGTCAAGGCCGAAATTCCCCAGGACATCCGCGTGGACATTGTGCGCGCGTACAACCGCCTCTGTGGAGCCGAAATGCCGGCCTCTTCGCAGGAAGTCTATGTGGCCGTGCGAAGTTCCGCTACTGCAGAGGATTTGCCCGAAGCCAGCTTTGCAGGCCAGCAGGCCACCTTCCTCAACGTCAAGGGCGCGGACGCGGTTGTGAATGCGGTGCGGCGTTGCTGGGCCTCGCTCTTCGAGGCTCGCGCGATTTTCTACAGGCAGGACCAGGGCTTCGACCATCTCAAGGTGGGCATTGCAGTTCCGGTTCAGCGCATGGTGCAGAGCGAGAGCGCGGGAGTGATGTTCACCGTAGACCCCGTGAACAGCGACACTACGAAAATAGTCATTGAAGGCGGTTACGGGCTTGGAGAGGCGGTTGTGAGCGGTTACATCACCCCCGACCGCTATGTGGTTGACAAGGCGTCCCTCCGTATTTTGCGCAAGGACATTGCCAAGCAGGAGCGCATGATTGTTCGCGCCAAGGTGGAGTGCGAGTGGGTGCCCGTTTCCGAAGAGCTGCAGGAGCGGCAGAAGCTTGCTGATGAGCAGATTTCCCGTCTCGCCGACATCGGCAGGCGGCTGGAGAACCACTACAAGTTCCCCCAGGACATTGAATGGGGCGTAGAGGACAAGAAGATCTACATTGTGCAAACCCGCGCAGTCACTACTATGAAGAAAACAGGTGCCAAGCCCCAAGCGCCGCCCCTACCAACTTCGGCTTCCACGTCGGCATCCATGCAAAAAGTTTCACTTCCAACTGCAAGCAAGAAGCTTGAGGATGCCAAGATGCTTACTAAAGGACTCCCGGCTTCTCCTGGCATTGCCAGCGGGCCTGTCCGGATTGTGCGCGACCCGAAGGAGCTCTACAAGGTGAAGGAAGGGGATGTGATGGTCACGCACATGACCGACCCCAATTTCGTTCCTGCCATGAAGCGCGCTGCTGCAATTGTGACTGATGCGGGCGGCGTAACCTCCCACGCTGCTATTGTTTCGCGCGAGCTGGGTATTCCCTGCATTGTGGGAACTGGTGATGCTACTAAAGTGCTGAAGGAAAACAGCGAAATAACCGTTGACGCCCTACGCGGAATTGTTTACGAGGGCCGGGTGGAGCTCGAGGTGCCGAAAGGTCCGGAGGAGAAGATTGCTGCCGCAGTCACTCATGTGACTCCAATAGTTACGGGCACCAAGCTCTACGTGAACCTGGCCGAGCCCGAGCAGGCGGAGAAAGTAGCAGCACAGAACGTGGATGGAATAGGCCTGTTCCGAGCCGAGTTTTTGATTGCGGCAATTGGCACGCACCCCTTGAAGCTGGTCAAGGACGGAAAGCGGGACCAGTTCATTGACACGCTGGCGAAGGGCCTGCGCAAGGTGTGCGCGGCGTTCTACCCCCGGCCGGTGATCTACCGGGCGAATGATTTCAAGACCAACGAGTACCGTTCCCTGGAGGGCGGGAAGGAGTTCGAGCCCGAGGAAGAGAACCCGATGATCGGTTTCCGGGGCTGCTTCCGCTACCTGAAGGACCCGACAATCTTCAACATGGAGCTTGAAGCCATCAAGCGCGTGCGCGAGCAGTACGGCATGCGCAACCTGTGGCTGATGATTCCGGTAGTCCGCACAGTTTCCGGGCTGGAGCGCGTGAAGAAGATAGTGGAAGCCGCGGGCCTGCACCGCACGCATGACTTCAAGTTCGGCATGATGTGCGAGGTTCCGAGCAACATCTTCCTCGCGGAGCGCTTCTGCGAGGTGGGCATTGACTTCATGTCCATTGGCAGCAACGACCTCACTCAGCTCACTCTGGCCATAGACCGGGACAACCCGCTGGTGGCCGAGGAGTTCGACGAGCGCGATGCGGCGGTTCTAACTGCCATTCAGCAGCTGATCCGTTCCTGCCACAAGCACGATGTGGTGGTGGGCATCTGCGGCCAGGCGCCAAGCGAGTACAAGGAGTTCGCGGAGAAACTGGTGGAGTTCGGCATTGACTCTATAAGCGTGAACTCGGACGTGATCGACGCCGCGCGCAGGACCATAGCCTCTGCCGAGAAGCGGGTGTTGTTGAAGCACGCGCGCGAGACTCACGAGCGTATGGGCTCGCTCTAGCGTCCCTTGGCTTCAGGTCGGGCCTTGGGCCGCTTGCCCCTGCGGATGTACTGGTCGATGTCCCGCTGAACCCTTTTGCCAAATTCAGGCAGGTGGAAGGCGGCGCTAGGAATCTTGCTGTCAATCAGCACCTTCCAGAACTCCGGAGTGGATTTGACGCTGGCATCGTAGATTTTCCTCTCTTGCTGTCCTTTCACGATTTCCCGCGCATAGACTACGGGCGTGGAGGGGTTGTCCATGGTCACGATTTTGTTCATATCTATTTGGGAGACCACGCCCGCGTCCTTGAGCTTCACATACTCGTCAGTTGTGATGAAGTTGTCCACTCCGTGCACGGCCAGCACTTTCAAGTCCACGTTGTTGAACCGGCTGGCTTCCTGCAGCAGGCTTTCAAGCTGCTCCCTTCGCTGGTGTGCGAACTCCTCGATTCGCCGGTGCTTGCGGTAGGCGTCGAGCTCGGAGTGGAAGTGGTTCAACCGCTCCCGAAAGGCGGATTTTTCCGAGCCATACTTGCTCGTCACGCGATCCGAAAGCTTTTCCAGGGTCCGGGTGAATGCCGGTCCTTCTCCTGTTGCGTTCAGCAACTCGTTCAGCCTGTAGTTAGTCAGCGTGGCGAACGTGGCATCGTAGATTTCCTTGTTGGCGAGAATCAAGTCGTGCGTTTGGGGGTTCAGCATCACGTGGTTGAAGAATTGAATGTACCTTTTCTTCTCGATTTCATTATGTGAGCGGACGAAGTGCGGTGTTATCAGCGGGAATATGTCCTTCAAGTCCTCAGGCTGCTCCAGGGGGTAGTCCAGCAGCACCTGGGTTCGCTCCAGCACGTCAGGCAGGCTGAACTTCTCCCCCGCGCTTTTCGATTTCAGCCTCGCGATGTGATCCATCTTTTCCTTTCGCTTCGCCGGATTCTTTTCCTTCTCGAACTGTTCCTCGAGGCGGGCTATCCACGTTGCACGCGTGACCGTTCCCAGCCTTCGTTCCATTAGAATGCGGTGGCTCAGTAGGTTTTCAGCCGTTTCTTCCTGTATCATGCCGTGCCTGCGGAGGAGCCTGAGTATCAATACTCCTTCGGGCGTGTAGTCACCATTTTCGGTTACGAGCTTGAGTTGCCGCTTGGTGAAGTTCCGCTGTATTTCCCTGAGCTGGCGCAGCTCCTCCTTCATTTTCATGTTCAGCGTCTTTTCGTGCGTCTTTCGCATTTGGTCGAAGGCGCGGTAGCTGCCCTTGGCTCGGGGGCTGAGGATTTCACTGGCCTGTTCTTCCGCTTCGGTCTCCTTGAGCGACTTGATTACCTCTTGGAATCGCTTGAACAGGCTGTTGGCAGCCCTTCCGCTCTTCGCCTCGTCGATCATGAGCACGCGCAACGGCGTTCCCTCCCGCTCGTAACGTTTCATGCGGTCCTGAATGTAATTCCGGATGAACACGCGCGTGACCTGCCCGGCTTCGAATAGGAACTCGCTTGCGGGCATGAAGTGGGTTCGCTTGAGGTCCGGCTTGTTGTTCAGGTGGTGCGAAAGGAGGGCGAACATGAAACCCCCACGGAGGGGGATGAGCGTCTCCTCGTGCGAGGCCAGGAACGGGTGGTCTTTGAAACGCTGGATGGCCCCCACGTACGACTCCAAGTCCGACGGGTGGTACTTGAGGAGCTGGCTGATCTTCCCCAGTTTGGCC
>Ga0315294_10000924_pt1 | contig 31877 bp, 20 predicted proteins | sample YL17G13_40_MG_FD_203626 | JGI IMG/M metagenome (GOLD analysis project Ga0315294, IMG submission 203626) | Sediment microbial communities from Yellowstone Lake, YNP, Wyoming, USA - YL17G13_40 | ecosystem: Environmental > Aquatic > Freshwater > Lake > Sediment | place: USA: Wyoming | collected...
CAACCACCAACGCCTTGACGCTCCTCTATCACCTCTGGAACCAGGAGACGCCGACGCTCTTTGATCCCATGGCCGTGGCGCTCATCATCGATCCGAGCCTGTGCGAATTGAAGGAACTGGCGATCGAGGTTGACGCCCAGGGTTTTACGCGCGTCGTCGAAGGGAAAGCCGCTAACGCCACTGTCGGCATGCGCACTGATCCGGCGAGATTCTTTGACTTCTACCTCCGACGGGTCGCGCCGTAACCCTCGTCCTCGCTCGGTCTGTACCCTATCGCGCACTGGCGGAGACGGCGGTGCTACAGCGGCTCCCGCCGGGCTCATCGGAGTCTAACCAATTCTCGATCGGTGCCAACGTACCAGATGCCCTCGAAGTACCCAACGGCGCGGACGTGCGTGTTTGGGCTTTGCCCTTCGAGGGTGTAGTGAGTCGCCCGCTGGTGGTCGAGATCCAACCTTACCCAGCCATCGTCGTGAATTCCGTAAAGGTCGCCATGTACCGCAGAGAGGTCGTAAACGGGCATCTTCTTTCTCACGTCGGTGAGCTTGTGCCACGTGAAGAGCCTGCCACCCTCGTCTACCTCGACCACACCAGCCAAACACGAAATCAGCAGCCGCGTGCCAAACCTCAGGATGCTGTTAGGTATGACCCCCGTGTCGTTGAGGACGGCGTAATGGAAAATCTGCTTGCCTCGGGCCTTCGTGACCCATGCGCCAGATGCACCGCCTTCGTTGGCTATGACCCGGAGTACATTCCCCTCTTTCCAGATGCTCGTTCGTGTGTTTCCCTCATCCTCCTCCATGATTTGAGCGGCAAGCGAACCCAGGTCTAGTCGAAGCGTCTCACCCTGGCCACCGACGTAAAGATATTTCCCTTCCGAAAAGCAAGACCATAGGGCGGGAACGATTCGCTCCGATCGATCCGGAACCGGTGGCACGAGTGGGACTTCATCCACGTACCTGATCCGGCGGGCACCAACGTCAGCAATGACAACCCCCGTGAGGCTCGGCCCAGGCCTGAAGTCACCCCTTGCTTTTTGGGCCTCAGCTAGTCGCGTGGCCTCAGCGTAGTACCCAACTCCGATGACTAGCTTGTTTCCTGCTGCGCAGGACCAGCTATACCAATCGAAGCGATCGGGTAGGGGACCCAGACTCGAAAGCGGCACAATCCTCCTGCCAGCCCGCTTAATCCAGACTTCCCGGTCAGAAAGAAAGGCAGCGAACCCATCGCCGCTAACTATCTGCCGTATGGGATGCGCGAGGACTCTGACGTAGGGCGCCTGACGCCGCGCTATGGAAAGCTTGACTTCCCGAATCTTGAAATCAGCAGCCGCACCATACGGTGTGGGTACGAAAACGAAGACGTACAAGGCAAGGAGGGCCCAAGTAACCAACGCTCCAAGAGAGCGTTTGCTTCTTCGAACACCGCAGCGACCTAGGCGCGGCATGCCAGGCCCCCAGCAGCCCAAGATGAGTATGTGGAAGTCATCTTACGGCACCATAAAAGAAGGGTCAAGCCGCCGACGGAAAGGGGTTTGACCGTCCCCGGCGAGCTTCCCGCGCTATCCGCTAGGGTGTGGTCCCGAAGCGCTGGGGCAGCCTGCGCCAGAGAGCTGGGGTGCAACCACGCGCAATTCCTTAGCCGGACCAGGCGCGGCCACGGCGGTGGAGATCGCGCCGACCGCGGCTTGCGTGCAACCGGCTGGCAGGATGGAGGGTGAGCCTAGGCTATGGGCGGAGAAATGTTCTCCCCGGCAGCCTCGCGCGCCTTCCAGATTTGGTCGATGTCGCCCATGACGACCAACACATCGCCGGCACCGAGTGCGGTGTCGCCCCGCGGGTTGTATTTCATCTCCCCGCTGGATTTGCGGAGGGCGAGCGCCAGCAACTCAAAACTCCGGTGAATATGGGTCTCGTGGATGGTCTTGCCTGCCCAGGGTGATGCTTCGCCCACCGTGATCTCGTCCACCCGCAACGTCTTCGATGTTTCCTTCAGCATCAGATCGAGGAAGCCGACCACGTGCGGGCGGATGAGCTCCGAGGCCAGACGCATGCCCCCGATCGTGTTGGGAGCGACGGCGGCATTGGCCCCGGCCAGCGTTAACTTGTCGGCCATGCGCTGCTCGGCGCAGCGCGCCACAATGCGAATGGCGGGGTTCTTCTGCCGCACCGTCACGGTCACCATCAAGTTGTCTTTGTCCTCGGGCAACACGGTCGCCAGACCCCGGGCGCGCGAAAGGCCTGCCGTCTCCAAGACCTCTTCATCGGCCGCGTCGCCTATCACCACGGGGAATTCGCCCAGGTGCTGGATCTTCTCCAACCGTTCCTGGTCGTGGTCGATCACCACGAAGCGGTGTCCGGTCTTCAGGAGTTCGCGGACCACATGGTGGCCCACCTCTCCCGCGCCGCACACGATGATATGGTCCTGCATGTCCCGAATCTGTTTCAGCATTTTCCGTCTCCGAAAAATATCCTTCAGCTCGCCCTCCACCACAAATGCCGTGGCGGTCGAAAACACATACAACATGGTGCCGATCCCGAAGAGGATCATCACCATATTGAAAATACGCAGCGCCGGATGAGTGGCCGTGTTCACCACCTCTCCATAGCCGATCGTAGCGAAGGTGATAACCGCCATGTAGACGGCGTCGAGGGTTGTCACCCCCGGCCCGCCCAGCAGGCGATACCCGGCGGCTGCTACCATCACGATGATGAGCAGGAGCAGGAGAGCAGTCAACAAACGACGAGGGAGGTTCATGGGCAAGCAATCTCGTGCAGAGCCGCGCGCCAGCGCGCAGTCAAACTTCGCCCGTGGGGTATTTTAGCACAGCCGCCGCAACGTGGCGCGCAGGGCCGCGCGCAGGAGGGTTCGCCGGCGTACCGCACGAGAGCCATTATTCTCCCAAGTGTTTGCGATACTGTTCGTGGAGGTAGTTGTCGGTCATGCCGACGATGTAGTCACAGACCACGCGGTGCGCAGGCTCTTGCTGGGTTTTCGCGAAGTAGGAGGCGGGCAGGCTGCGCGGGTGCTCGAGGAAGAACCTGAAGAGCCCTGCCACCGATTTGACAATCTTTTTCCGCTCCGCGCTGATTTCCGGGCGGGAATAAAGGTTCCGGTAAAGGAATCCCTTGAGACGCCGGTTCTCGCGGGCCAGGCGCGGACTCAGGCCCACCAGGCGCGCGCCTGCGGAGCGCACCTGCCCCACGGAGTGAATCTTCAGCCTCCGCAGGCGCGCCCGCGTCGCGTTGATCAGGTCTGTCACCAAGGTGTCCATGACCCGCTTGAGCGCCTCGTTAAACTTCAGCTTCTCCAGGGCCGTCGGATGCGCGCGCTCGAAGGGCCGGTAAAGACGGCCAAAGAGCGGCACACCCTTGCGGATCAAGGAAAGCGAGAGGAGTTTCGCTTCGTAGCCGTCATCCAAGTCGGCACAGTTGTAGGCAATCTCGTCGGCCACGTCGATCAACTGCGCTTCCAGGGGCGGCTGCACCTCCAGGCGATACTCGCGGAGCTCGGGGTGAAGCCGTGGGTCATAGCTTCGCGAGTGCTTGATGATGCCCTCGCGAACTTCGAAAGTCAGGTTCAGGCCAGGAAATTCCACATATTTCTGCTCGAAATTCTCCACGATGCGCAGGGCATGCAGGTTGTGGTCAAAGCGGTCGTGGTGGAGCTTCATCAGCCGGTCGATGGTCTCTTCGCCCGCATGGCCGAAGGGCGGGTGGCCCACATCGTGGACCAGGGCCAGCGCTTCCACCAAATCCGTGTTTAAGCCCAGCGCCAGCGCCGCGGTGCGGCTGATCTGGGCCACCTCCAGCGTGTGGGTCAGGCGGTTGCGAAAATGGTCGGAGTAGCGCCGGGTGAAAACCTGCGTCTTGTTTTCCAGGCGCCGGAAAGCGCGCGCGTGGATAATGCGGTCACGATCGCGCTCGTAATCGTTGCGGTAGGGATGCGCAGGTTCGGGGCAACGGCGGCCGAGCGTCTTCTCGACGGCCATCGCATAACTGGCCAGCCTAGGTCTCTCGGTGCGGGGCATCAGACCCTGAACATACATCGTCCGGATAGGCGTTAGACGCCACTGACTATAGCACAACCCGGCCAAGGTCCGAGACGGGGTGGCGACCACAAAAGAGATAGTGGGCGGGAAGCTCCCGGAGCCAAAGAATGAGCAAGAGGAGGAGATTCTTCGCCTTTACAGTGACGCGGTGGAAGGTTTGAATCTGGTTTGGGAGGCTGCCATGGCCGGGCACACGGGGGCAAGGGAAGTCCTCGCTGACCTGGCCGACAAGCTCGCGACGCGGGGCGGCAACTGGCGGCAGATGAAATATATAAAGAAAAGGAGGTGAAGCGACGATGAAATAGGGGATGGCTCGCGCACTTGTCCGAGTCGGGGAACTACTCCTTGCCGGGACATTACTATGGAATCCGCTCGCTGTCTCGGGGCGCGAGGCGCACGCGGCCGGCCGGCATGCAGTGCCAAGATCCCAGGGCGCATCCTTATGTAAAGGACAGCGGAACCGGCAGGGGAGGATCCGAAGGAGCACGCGGGCAAGGCGCGAGTTTATGAGAGAAACTGGATACCCGCGCGGTCGGCCGGGCTACGTCATCGACCATATTGTGCCGCTTGCCTGCGGAGGCGCGGACAGTCCGGATAATATGCAGTGGCAAACGCGCGCTGAAGCAAAGGCTAAGGACCGCACCGAACGCCGCGGTTGCCGATGAGTCAACCGAGGCCAAGGACAGCGAAGGATCAGGGCCTGCCAAATTCTCCGCCCCCGTGAGCCATTTTGTCTGGTCCGGTTGCAATTGGTCCGTTCCCCAAGTTGTTCCCCAACCTTTTGTCCCCTATTTCCCGAAAATCTCTGCAACCATCTCATTTCACACAATTTACTCAAACTTTGGGAATAAGCTCGCCGTTCCCCAAGTTTCCGCCGCCGCGGTACGAAGAATCAACAACTTACAGCCGTCAACTTGGGGAACGCCCGCCCCGACTCCAACTTATCCCTCCCCTTCCATTTTCCGTAGAACCCCTAAATCACCTATAATCACCGCCAACCACCACCCACCACCTCAACCACCACTCCACCCTACCCCGCCCCCAGAAAAAGGGGCAATAAGCAGTGCCCGCTCGTCTGCTATAATGCCCGGTTAGTTGAAGGCCGCCCTGCGAGGCGCATTTAACCGCGCAGTCACGGGCAGTGCCCCGCGCCGCGCGACCCGGCCAGGACAGAGTCCTCATGTCAGGAATCATCGGCTACATCGGGAACAAGCGGGTGGTACCCGTGCTGCTCGAAGGCTTGCAGCGGCTCCAGTACCGCGGTTACGACTCGGCGGGCCTGGCGGTGATCCGCGAGGGCAAGCTCGAGATCCGCCGCGCCACGGGAAAACTCCGCAACCTGGAAGAGGTGATTCGGCTTCACCCGCTGGACGGCACTTACGGCATCGGCCACACCCGCTGGGCGACCCACGGTGCACCCACGGAAGAAAACGCGCATCCGCACCGCGATTGCCACGGCACCGTGGTCGTGGTGCACAACGGCATAATCGAGAACTACCTGGAGCTGAAAAAGCAACTAGAGGACGAGGGCCACAGGTTCACCACTGAGACCGACACGGAAGTGATTGCTCACCTCATCGAGAAGCACCTCAACGGCGCTGCCGCGAACTCGGGTTCCTCTCCCGCGAAGACGGAAAGTCTCGAGGAGGCGGTGCGGCTTGCGGTCCGTCAGCTCACGGGCGTCTTTGCGCTCGCCATTATTTCCACTAAGGATCTACACAAGATCGTGGCCGTGCGGCAGGGGCCACCTGCGGTCATCGGCCTGGGTAAAGACGAATACTTCGTGGCGAGCGACGTCCCGGCCATCCTCTACCACACCCGCGACCTTTTCTTCCTGGCCGACGGCGATCTGGCCGTGCTCACTCCGCACGGCGTAAGACTCAGCGACTTCGACGGCCATCCGGTCACGCGGCGGGTCCAGCACATCACCTGGGACCCCATCCTGGCTGAGAAGGGCGGCTTTCGCCACTTTACGCTGAAAGAGATCTACGAACAGCCCCGCGCCGTGCGCGATACGACGCTGGGCAGGATTTCGCCCGAGAGCGGCCAGGTGTTCCTGGACGAAATGGAGATCAGCGAAGAAGATTTCCGCTCGCTCCGTGATATCAAGATTGTGGCGGCGGGGACCTCACGCCACGCGGGCTTGGCAGGCAAGATCATGATCGAGCGGCTGGCCCGGGTGCCCGTGGAAGTAGACTACGCTTCGGAATTCCGCTACCGCGACCCGCTGCTCGACCCGCGGACGCTCACCCTCCTCATCACGCAGTCGGGCGAGACCGCCGATACCATCGCCGCCCAACGCGAAGCTCACGCCAAGGGTTCGAAAACCCTGGCCATTTGCAATGTCCTCGGCAGCATGGTCCCGCGGGAGGCCAACGGCACGATTTACACCCACGCCGGCCCCGAGATCGGCGTGGGCTCGACTAAGACTTTCACCTCGCAGTTGGCCGGGCTCTACCTTTTCGCGGTGTACCTGGGCCAGACGCGTGGCGTGCTGTCGGCCGCCGACGCCAAGAAACTCCTGGCCGCCCTCACCGCCTTGCCCAAGCAACTGGAGTCCGTGCTGCAAAAGGACGAGGAAATCGAAGACTTGGCGCGCCTCTTCCATCGCTCGACGGATTTTCTCTTCCTCGGGCGCGGCGTGCATTTCCCGGTGGCGCTGGAAGGCGCGCTGAAGATGAAGAAAATCTCTTACATCCACGCCGAAGCCTATCCGGCGGGCGAGATGAAACACGGCCCGAATGCTCTCATCACCGACGGGCTGCCCGTGGTCGTCATCGCCACCTGCAACTGGGAGTCGCCGTACTCGCGGCAGCGATACGAACGCACCATTTCCAACATCAAGGAAGCCAAGGCGCGCGGCGCCACCATCCTGGCCCTGGTGACGGAGGGTGACCGCGAAGTTCGTGCCACGGCGGATCACCTGATCGTTCTGCCGCTCACCATCGGTATGCTCTCCACGATTCTGGAAGTCGTGCCGCTGCAACTGCTCGCCTACCACATCGGCGTGTTGCGCGGCTGCGACGTGGACCAGCCGAGGAACTTAGCGAAGTCGGTGACGGTGGAATGACCAGGCCGCGACACTTGCTCATAGAGGAGTCAAGAAACCGCTTGAGAGTCGAAAGTCGAAGGCCCGCTCCTTCGACCTTCAACTTTTGACTTTCGACCGCGCTCCCCTCTCGCGCGCCTTGCCGCGCCAAGCAGCATGAAACTCATCTACTCCGACCACTACGACCTGAACCTCGGCAACCACGTTTTTCCCTCCATCAAATATCGCTTGATCAAGGAAGCTTTGCTGCGTCAGGGCCAGGCGCGACCCGAAGACTTCGTCGAGCCCCCCATGGCTGCGGACGACGACGTGGCCCTGGTCCACGACCGCGAGTACATCCGGAAGCTGCAAACCGGCAAACTTTCGTACCTGGAAATCCTGCGCATGGAGGTCCCTTATTCTCCGGAACTCATCCGCGCCGTCTGGCTCTGCGCCGGAGGCTCGATTTTGGCTGGGCGGCTGGCGCGCGAAGATGGCGCCTGCGTGAACGTGGGCGGGGGCTTTCACCATGCCTTCCCGGACCACGGCGAGGGATTCTGCGTGCTCCACGATGTGGCCGTCGCCATCCGCTGCTTGCAGAAAGACCGAACCATCGAGCGGGCCATGACCGTGGATTGCGACGTCCACCAGGGCAATGGTACGGCTTACATTTTCCGACGCGACCCCAGCGTGTTCACCCTGTCCATCCATCAGGCGAACAATTATCCTTACCCGAAGCCGCCCAGCAACCTCGACATCAACCTGGACGACGGCGCGGACGACGAGGAGTACCTCGGCGCGCTCCAAGAGGGCTTGGACAAAGCGCTCGCTGAGTTTCAGCCGAACCTGATTCTCTACCTGGCCGGCGCCGATCCTTACTGCGAGGACCAGTTAGGAGGATTGCGGCTGACGGTGGAAGGGCTCGAAAGGCGCGACCGGCTCGTCTTCCAGAAAGCCCGGGCCAAGAACATTCCCGTGGCCGTGACGCTGGCGGGTGGCTATGCGCGCCACGTCGAGGACACTGTCCTCATCCACATCAACACTATCCGCGTGGCCAGAGAATTCGCGTCGTAGCGGTGGGTCCATTCCACATGTAGGGGAGCACCCTTGCGGTGCTCCCGCGGGAGGGCCACAAGGGCCCTCCCCTACCCGAGGACGCGGCGATCAGCACATCCCGGAGACCAGCTAGCTTTGGATCTTGACGAGGGGAGGATTGAAGGACCCCGTGCGATAGCCTTCGAGGTCCAGGGTGATGAACTTGAAGCCCAGGGGTTTGAAAACTTCGACGAACTTGCGCGCCATTTCCGGCGTGAGCGCGCGGGGCAACTCCTCGCGTGCAATCTCCAGGCGAACCAAGTCTTCATGGTAGCGGACGCGGAATTGCCGGAAGCCGAGCGCGCGCAGTGCTTCCTCGCCCTTCTCCACGATGGCTAGCCTTTCCGGCGTGACCTCAATCCCGTAGGCGATCCGCGAGGAAAGGCAGGCGGACGCCGGACGGTCCCACACCGGGAGCTGGGCGCGGCGCGCCAGCTCGCGAATGTCGGCCTTGGTCATCCCCACGTCGAGTAGCGGGGTCAAAACGCGGTGCTCGCGCGCGGCCCGCTGGCCGGGGCGCCAGTCGCCTTGGTCATCCGCGTTGATGCCGTAGGCGACTGCGGCGAAGCCACGGCGCACCGCGAGTTCGTCGAGCTTGTCGAAGAGCTCATCCTTGCAGAAATAGCAGCGCTCGGGACTGTTGGCGCGATAGGCAGGGTCCGCAAGTTCGCCGGTCTCGATGAACTCGTGACGAAAGCTGAGCTGCGCCACGACCTTCTCCGCCTCGCGCCGGTCGCGCGCCGAGTAGCTGGCGCTCAGCGCCGTCACCGCCAGCATGCGGTCACCCAATGCTTGCTGCGCTGCATAGGCGAGATACGCCGAGTCCACGCCGCCCGAGTACGCGACAATTAGGGATGGAACAGCGGAAAGTCGCTCGCACAGCCGCTGCTCCTTGTTTTCCAGTTCACCCATGCGCTCGGCCCTGAAGATTAGGATAGCGCGCCGCGTCCAGCCAAAACAAGTAGGGGCACGGCCCGCCGTGCCCCGCACTTCTGTCGCAGCGGTCTACGACCGCCGCGTCCCGCTTCCCTCCGGCGCTCATAGAGCGCCGCTAAAGCCTGCTACTGGATCACCGCCGCCTGAGCGAGACCGCCGTTAGCCTCGCTCTTGATCAAGCACGCGGCGGCGAGCTGGTCGCCCTCTTCGAGATGGATGAGCCGGACGCCTTGGGTGGAGCGGCCACATTCGCGGATCTCGCTTGAATCGAGGCGGGCAATCTTGCCCTGTTGGCTGATGAGCATGACTTCCGACTCTTCCGTCACGCTCAACGCGCCCACCACTTTGCCGTTGCGTTCGGTGGTCTTGACATTGATGACGCCCTTCCCCGCGCGCGACTGGACCCGGTATTCGGTGATGGCGGTCCGCTTGCCAAACCCCTTTTCGGTGACGGAGAGAATCAATTCTTTCTCGCCCACGATCTCCATCCCCACAATGTAGTCACCCTTTTCCAAGTCCATGCCGTAAACGCCGTGGGCCTGGCGGCCCATATCGCGCACATCGCCTTCCAGGAAGCGGATGGCCATGCCCTCGTGGGAAGCCAGAAAGATGGTGTCGCGACCGGAAGTGAGCTTGGCGGCGATCAGCTCATCCCCTTCTTCGATGCCCATGGCGATGATGCCGCGCGACATGGGATTAGAGAACTCCGCCAGGCGGGTCTTCTTGATAGTCCCCTGCCGGCTGACCAGCACAACATAGCCTTCGGCAGCGTAAGTCTCACCCTCGATCGTGACGTCCTTGGGTTCCTCGGGCAGTTCCTTGACGGCCACCAGCGCCGCCACCTTCTCGCCTTGCGAGAGATTGACCAGGTTGACGATGTTCTTCCCGCGCCCCGCCGCGCCCACATCGGGAATCTCGTAAACCTTCAGCCAATGCACCTTGCCGATGTTGGTGAACACCAGGATGTAGCTGTGGGTCGAGGCAATGAAGAGGTGTTCGACGAAATCCTCTTCGCGGGTTTTCATGCCCAGCCGCCCCTTGCCGCCGCGCTGCTGCTGGCGATAGGTCGAGAGCGGGGTGCGCTTCATGTAGCCGGAATGTGAGACCGTAATGACCACGTCCTCGACGGCGATGAGGTCCTCCAGCTTGATCTCCGCCTGCTCCTCGATGATCTCGGTGCGCCGCAGGTCGCCGTACTCTTTCTGGACCTGCTTCAGCTCCTCCACGATGACCTTCTTCAGGATTTTGTCGCTCGCCAGGATTTCCTCGTACTCGCGGATCTTCTTCTGAAGTTCATCGTGCTCCTGCTGCACCTTCTCACGTTCGAGCGCGGTCAAGCGCTGCAACTGCAATTCCAGGATGGCCTGCGCCTGGCGCTCGGTGAACTCGAACCGCGCCATCAAGCCCTCGCGCGCCTCCTTGGGAGTCTGCGAGGCACGGATCAGCTTGATGATAGCGTCCAGATGCTGGAGCGCCTTCAGGAACCCTTCCAGGATGTGGGCGCGCTCCTGCGCCTTGCGGAGATCGTGGGCCGTGCGCCGGCGAACCACCGTGACGCGATGATCGATGAAGAGCTGGATGGCTTCCAGCAGCGAAAGCGTGCGCGGCTGGCCGTTGACGATGGCCAGCATGATCATGCCGAAAGTGTCCTGGAGCTGGGTGTGCTTGTAGAGGTTGTTGAGGATGACCTCCGGCTGCTCGCCGCGCTTGAGCTCCACGACGATGCGCATGCCGTCGCGGTCGCTCTCGTCGCGGATGTCGGAGATGCCCTCGATTTTCTTATCCTGCACAAGCTGCGCGATGCGCTCGATGGTCTTAGCCTTGTTCACCTGGAAAGGAATTTCGGTGATGACGATCTGCTGTTTTTCCTTGGTGGGTCGCTCGATGGCGGCCTTGGCGCGCATGGTGAACTGGCCGCGGCCGGTCTCGTAGGCGGCGCGAATACCGCTCTTGCCATAGAGGTAGGCGCCGGTGGGGAAGTCGGGCCCGGGCACGAGCGACAGCACTTCCTCGAGCGTGGCATTGGGCTTCGCGATGAGCAGAATCGTGGCGTCGATAATCTCTGTCAGGTTGTGCGGGGGAACCTTGGTGGCCATGCCGACCGCGATGCCGTCCGAGCCGTTGATCAGCAGGTTCGGGACCTTGGTGGGCAGGACCGCGGGCTCTTCCGTGGACTCGTCGAAATTCGGAGCGAAATCCACCGTTTCCTTCTCGATGTCCGCCAGCAGTTCCTCGGCCAGGCGCGCCAGCCGGCACTCCGTGTACCGGTAGGCGGCCGCGGGGTCACCATCCACCGAACCGAAATTTCCCTGGCCATCAATCAGCAGGTAGCGCAGGTTGAAGTCCTGCGCCATGCGCACCAGGGTGTCGTAGACGGCCAAGTCGCCGTGCGGGTGGTACTTCTTGATGACCTCGCCCACCACGCCCGCGCACTTGATGTAGCGCTTGTCGCTGGTGTTGCCTTCCTTGTACATCGCATAGAGAATCCGGCGATGCACCGGTTTCAACCCGTCGCGGACATCCGGCAACGCCCGGCCGATAATCACACTCATCGCGTAGTCGAGATACGACTTCCGCATCTCGTCTTCGATGTTGACCGGGACTTCCCGCAACGGCTTGATCAGTTCCTGGTCACCCATGAGGTTCTTTCCTCAATTCGTGGTCCTGCCCTACGGCCAAGCGACCTGCTAAGTCCTGTAAGGCCCCGTCTAGCCGGCCGCCCCAATCGGTCGCGCTAGCAGCTAGATATCGAGGTTCTTCGCGTCGAGGGCGTTCTCCTGGATGAACTGGCGGCGGGGTTCGACGGCGTCGCCCATGAGCACGGTGAAGATCGAATCCGCCTCCACCTGGTCCTCAACCCGCACCTGGAGCAGCGTGCGCTGCTCGGCGTCCATGGTGGTTTCCCAGAGCTGGGTAGGATTCATTTCTCCCAGTCCTTTGAAGCGCTGCACGGTGAACGCCTTTTTACCGACCGCCATGACGTGCTCCAGCAGCTGCTCGCGAGTCTCGATGGTGAGCTGGTTGCCGTTCGCCGAGAGTGTAAACGGCGGCTTGTCGAAGTTTCGCACGCGGCGGTGCAGGTCGAGCAAGCGTCGGTAGTCGGCGCTGGAAACGAGTTCCCAGTCGACGGTCCGCTCGCCCAAGGTCTCGGCGGAACAGGCCAGGGTGTAGAGGTTGTGTTCTTCATCAAGTTTGAGTGCCGTCTTGAAGCCCTCCGCCTTCAGCTCCTTGGCCACCAGCTCGAGCTTGGCCTTGTCCTCCAGTTCCATTTTCTTGCCCAGCTCGGCTTTCAGCATGGCGTTGGTGACGCGCGCGTCGCCGATCCGCTTCTCCAGCTTATCGAAGATCTCAATGTACTCGGCCAGGGCCATAAGGAAATTGGTCAACTCGCCGCCCTGGAGCCGGACCTTATTTGCTCCAGTTCCGATCTCCACGGCATGGTCCTCCGTGGCGCGCCGCATGACCTCGCGCCGAAATTCCTTCTCGTCCCGGACGTAGCGGAGGCTCCGGCCCTTCTTGATGAGATAGAGCGGCGGCTGGGCGATATAGACGTGGCCGCGCTCGACCAGCTCCGGCATCTGGCGGTAGAAGAACGTGAGCAGCAGGGTACGGATGTGGGAGCCATCCACATCGGCGTCGGTCATGATGATGATCTTCCCGTAGCGTAGCCGGGCGATGTCGAAATCATCTTTGCCGATGCCGGTGCCAAGCGCCGTAATGAGGGCGCGGATTTCCTCGTGGGAAAGCATCTTGTCGGGGCGTGCCTTCTCCACGTTCAGTATCTTGCCCCGCAAGGGCAGGATGGCCTGGTAGCGCCGGTCGCGTCCCTGCTTGGCTGAGCCGCCGGCCGAATCGCCCTCCACAATGAACAGTTCGCAGCGCTGCGGATCCTTCTCCTGGCAGTCGGCCAACTTGCCGGGCAGGCCGCCGGAATACAGCGCCCCTTTCCGCCGGGTTAGCTCGCGGGCCTTGCGGGCGGCCTCGCGGGCGCGAGACGCGTCGACGGCCTTACCGCAGATCTTGCGCCCTACGGTCGGATTCTTCTCGAAACACTCCATCAACTTCTCGTACACGAAGCTCGCGACGGTGCTTTGGATATCGCTGTTAAGCTTCCCCTTGGTTTGCCCCTCAAATTGCGGCTGCGGCAACTTGACGCTGATGACCGCCACCAGCCCCTCACGTACATCCTCACCCTGGAGGTTCTCTTTCACGTCCTTGAAAAGGCCCTGGTTCTGCCCGAACTGATTGATGGCGCGCGTCAGCGCCGAGCGGAAGCCCGAAAGGTGTGTGCCGCCATCCACCGTGTTGATGTTGTTGGCGAAGGAGAAGACCGTCTCCGCGTAGCCGTCGTTGTATTGGAGGGCAAACTCGATGTTGACCTCCTCCCGCTGGGCCTCCGCGAAGATGGGCGTCGAGTGGAGGACGTCCTTATTCTTGTTCAGGTGCTTGACAAATTCGGAGATGCCACCCGTGTAGTGGAATTCACTCTGCTTGCTGGTCCGCTCGTCTTTCAAGCGGATGGTCAGGCCCTTGTTCAGGAAGGAGAGCTCGCGGAGACGCTGCGCGAGGGTATCGTAGTTGAATTCGATTGAATCTAAAATCTTGGCATCAGGCAGGAACGTGACTTTGGTTCCCCGCCGCTCGGTCTTGCCGGCCTTCTTAAGCGGAGCCTGCGGTTTCCCCCGCTCGTAGGACTGTTCCCAAGTGTAGCGCGTGGCGTCTTTCCCCTCTTCGCGCCAAATTTCGAGGTCGAGCCACTCCGAAAGGGCGTTGACCACCGACACGCCCACGCCGTGCAGGCCGCCCGAGATTTTGTAGCTGTTCGTGTCGAACTTGCCGCCCGCATGCAGCACCGTCATTACCACTTCGGCGGCCGAGCGGCCCTCGTCTTTGTGCAGATCGACGGGAATCCCGCGCCCGTTGTCAATAACGGTAACCGAATTGTCGGTGTGGACGGTGACGTCTACACGGTCGCAAAACCCTGCCAGCGCTTCGTCCACCGCATTGTCCACGACTTCCCATACCAAGTGGTGCAGGCCCGTCTGGCCCGTGGAACCGATGTACATGGCCGGCCGCTTACGCACCGCCTCCAGGTCACCCAGAACCTGAATACTCGCGGCATCGTATGTTTCGCCTGCGCTGTTATTGGCTGCCTTCTGCTTCGCCACTTACCCCCCTAACCTCCTCGCTTCACCCGCCCTACACGAAAAGACCGACAGAGAAGCAAGTTCCCCGTCGGCCCAAGATTTCCCCGAAACCTGACTCGCAGTAAATCTTTCGCGGGCGTTCCACCCCTCGACCGCCTGCGCTCCGGACCCTTGCCATGCCCCTGCGCGTCAAGGGCCAGCACCAAGTCCGCAACTGCCTTGGTGCTCCCACCCGCACTAAATGCGCATGGGCATCACGACGTAGCGATAGCGGTATGTCTCCTCATCGCCGGGACGCAACTGCCCTGCGCTCTGCTCGTCCTTGAGCTCCAAGCGAACCTTCCCGCCCTCGCCCAACACATTGAAGAAGTCCAGGAGGTATTGATAGTTGAACCCAATCTGCAAGGCCTCCCCTTCATATTGCGCGTCCAGCGTCTCGTAGGCCTCGCCGTACTCTCCGCTCGAAGAGAAGACCTCCAGCCGTTCCTTGTCCACCTGAACCCGGATCGCGCGCGACCGCTCGTCGGCGAGCAGGGCCACACGCCGTACCGCGGCGGTAATCCGATCCTTGTCCAACTCGACAATCTTAGTGTTCTCCCGCGGCAGGACCGCCTCGTAATTCGGGAATTGCCCGGTCAGCATGCGAGAAATGAGCACGCGTTCGCCAACGGAGAAGAATAGGTGGCTCTCATCTTTGGAAAACTGCACCGGGGTTTCCTCTTCGCTTTCAGGCAGCAAGCGGAGGAGTTCCCCCATCGCCTTCTTGGGAACCAAGGCGCGCAGTTCGTTGGATATACCCCCAACCGGCGTCCCTCGCTCCACAAGGGCAAGCCGGTGCCCGTCTGTCGCCACCATCGAGATGCTGTCCGGCTTAAGCAGTAAAAGGGCCCCATTCAAGGTATACCGCGACTCCTCACTGGAGATCGCAAAAATGGTCCTATGGATCAAACCTATGAGGGTACTCGCCGGGATGGTGGCCAGCGCCTTGGGAATCGGTGGCAGAACCGGAAAGTTGTCTTTGGCCATCCCCACCAGCTTGAACGAGGACCGCTCACAGGTAACCTGGACCCAGTGGTTCTCAAGAATCTTGAAACGAATATCAGCTTCCGGCAGAGACCGCACGATCTCAAGAAGCCGCTTCGCCGGAACGGTTGCCGCTCCTTCCTTCTTCACCTTGGCAGGACAGCCGCAGCGCACCCCTAGTTCCAAATCTGTGGCGCTAATTCGCACACTTGCGCCCTCAAATTCCAGGAGCACATTGGAAAGAATGGGAATGGTCGTCTTTCTCTCAACCACCCCCTGCGTTAGGTTAAGCTCTCTCAGGAGGTCTGACTTCTTGGTAGAGAATTCCATAAGGTCAAATCCCCGTATTTAGTATTTTAGCAGTAGAACCTGTGTATTTGTGGAAAATATGCAAAGACCCTACTCCCGAAGGGCTTGCAATCTGCACCCCTGTGAACGCGGCAAGCAGTCTTGCGAGGCACTGCGTAAAAGTCCGGTCGCCTGCGTGGCTCACCGATTTTCCACCGTGCAGATTTGTCGAGAACAGGCTAAGTCTAATTCAGGCTGTCGCTAAGCTTGTTGATAAGTCTGTTTAAATCCCGGTCCGTCTTGCGCAAACCCGCAATTTTACTGACGGAGTGCAAGACCGTGGTGTGGTGTTTGCCCCCAAACTCTCTCCCGATCTGCGGCAGGGATGCTGGGGTTAGTTCCTTGGCCAAGTACATGGCAATCTGTCTCGGGTAGGCGATGCCCCGGCTGTTGTTCTTCGCCTTCAGCTGCGCCAGGCTCAAGCCAAATTCCTGGCAGACGACTCGTTGAATGTTCTCGATGGAGACGTGGCGCTCGTCAAGGTCAATGAGGTTTTTCAGGTGCAGCTGGGCCATCGGCAAGTTGATCTCGTCGCCAGTGAGCGAAGAGTACGCGACCAGGCGGGTGAGCGCGCCCTCGAGGTCGCGAACGCTAGACTTGATATTCGTGGCGATATAGAGCGCGACGTTGTCGGGCAGCGTGACGCCCTGCGCCTCAGCTTTCTTGGCCAGAATGGCCAACTTGGTCTCCAAGTCGGGCGTCTGCAGGTCCGCAGTCAACCCCCAAGCGAACCGCGAGCGGAGACGTTCCTCTAATCCGGGGATTTCCTTCGGGGCGCAATCGCTCGAAATCACCACCTGCTTCTGTGCCTCATAGAGCGTGTTGAAGGTGTGGAAGAACTCCTCCTGCGTGCGCTCCTTCCCTGCCAGGAACTCGATGTCGTCCATCAGCAGCACGTCAACGTTACGGTACTTCTCCCTGAACGACAGCATGCGGTCGTAGCGGATCGAGTTGATCACCTCGTTGGTGAACCTTTCGGAGGAGACGTAGGCCAACCGCATTTCCCGCCAGTTCTTCTTGACGGCGTGGCCGACCGCCTGCATCAAGTGCGTCTTGCCTAGACCCACGCCGCCATAAAGGAGCAGGGGATTATAAGCCTTGGAGGGCGCCTCCGCTACGGCGCGCGCGGCAGCGTGCGCGAACTGATTGCAGGATCCCACCACGAAGGTTTCGAACGTGTAGCGGGGATTCAGTTGGTGATCCGCGGACTCAAAATCCAGTTTCCCCTGCACGGCTTTTGGCTCCCCGTTCTCGGGCACTTTCCGCTCGGTGCTCTCGTCGAATGCGTAAGAGACCTGCTGGAACCCCAGCCGCAGCTGGTCCAAGGCTTCGCGGATGAGCCCGTCGTAGTGCTCCTGGATCCAGTCCTGGAACTCCCGGTTCGGGACGTGAACCACCAGGGTGTCCTTGGCCGTGTGGCTAAAGCGCGTGGGCCGCAGCCAGGTCTGGTAGCTCTGCGTGTTAACGCGCGTCTTGAGAAAAGTCAAGATTTCTTGCCAGGCGTTCATAGAGTTCCCAGAGGAAAGTGAATTTGCATCTGCCGGGCGGTCGCGAGTGCTCAGCGGCGTGCTGGGGGAAGCCGCTTCTCGAAGTCGTCGCTGGCGCCCCCCACGTGCGCGGCCTATTTCCTGGGCTTTCTCCGTTCCATTTGTGATGAATCGTACCGCAGAGGGCGACCAACCGGGCAAACAAATCTCGCGCGAAATCGGTACTATAGCACAAATAGAATTTCAATCCAATTTCCACAGGGACAACCGTGCCGAACGTTGTGGCTCATGGCGCGACAGCTGCGGTCAGGATCCGGCCGCGGCCTCAGGCGCCTTCCAGCAGGCGGGCGAGTTCGTCGCGCGCTGGGACGCGCAGGGGCGTCGTCCTCCAGGCCCCCGGCTCCAGCACCTGAACGCCCGCATCCTTTCGGCAGACCTCGCCAATGACTGCCGCGGCGATTCCCATTCGCGCGAAGGCACGGAGAACGCCCCCGGCTGTCCGGGAGCTCACCACCAAGAGCAGCGTGCCCGAGGCGATGAGGGCGAAGGGATCAAACCCGAGGACTTCGCTGAATGCCTGCGTCTCCGGCAGCACGGGAACCTTTGCCTTCCACACGCGGAGGCCCACACCACCAGCACGCGCCAGCTCGTACAGGCCGGAGAGTAGTCCACCCTCGGTGGGGTCGTGCATGGCGTGGACTTCTCCGTGCCGCACGGCCAGCAAGGCTTCCCGCACTACGCTGATGCCGGGGCGGAAGAGCAGCCGCTGAGCGCGACGCACGATGCCCCTTCCGAGTTTGCGGGCCAGCAGCGTGGCTTTTTCCCGCGCCAGGATGGCCGTTCCCTCTAGTGCGATCCCCTTGGTGAGCAGCACGAGGTCGCCGGGACGCTGGGATTCTTTCCGGACGAGTTTCGACTTGTCCACCTCGCCCAACATGTGTCCCACGACGATGGGCCGGCTAAGGCCCGCGGTGATTTCCGTATGCCCGCCGCAGAGCGTGACGCCCAGCCTGCGGCAGGCGCGCAGGACATCGTCAAAGATGCTCCGCGCCAACGCCGAGCTGGTTCGCGCTTCCGGTAACAGCAGCGTGGCGAGGAACCAGCGCGGACGTGCGCCAAGGGTGGCGATGTCGTTAGCGTTGACGTTGACGGCGTACCAGCCAATGCGCTCGGCGGTGAAGGTAACCGGGTCGGTTTTGGCAACCAGGTATGTCGGCCCCCGGTCGATGACTGCTGCGTCTTCACCGAAACGCGGGCCGAGAATCAGCCGGGCACCTCGCGGAACCGGGCAGCGCGCGAGGAGCGCCTCGAGCACCCGGGGAGGTAATTTGCCCACCGGAAATCGTGCGCCTGTTTCCATAGCCCACCGAGTATAATCCCGTTGGCATTTGCCAGGGGCGGGTCTGAGACCCGTCCCTACGAGCCTAACATGGTGGCCGTATGAGCAGGGTCTTGGGCGTCATCCCGGCGCGACTCGAATCCACGCGCTTGCCCCGCAAGCCACTGCGGCTGATTTGCGGCCGGCCGATGATTGCTTGGGTGTATGAGCACGCCCGCCAGGCGCCGTGCCTTGACGCGCTTGTGGTGGCCACTGATTCCGAGGAGATTGCCGCTTATTGCCGCGCGCATGAAATTCCGGTTGCGATGACCTTGTCCACGCATCGTTCAGGAACCGACCGCGTTATCGAGGTGATGAACAGCGAGGTGGCGGACATCTACGTAAACATCCAGGGCGACGAGCCGATGGTCACGGCGGAGCATGTCGAGCTGCTGCTGCGACCGTTTCGCGAATCTCCGGAAACCCGGGTATCGACGCTCAAGGTGGCCATTACTCCTGAACAAGCGCGGAACCCGCACAATGTGAAGGTCGTGACCGACTTGAGGGGCCGGGCGCTCTACTTCTCGCGCACGCTTATCCCCCACGACCGCGATGGCTCCGGGCGCGTGCAGTATTACAAACACCTCGGACTCTACGCTTACGCGGGCGAGGCCTTGCGGCAGTTCCACGCCCTGCCGCCCTCCCAGCTCGAGCAGCACGAAAAGCTGGAGCAATTGCGGTTCCTGGAAAACGGCATCCCCATCACCGTCGTCGAAACCTCCCAAGATACGATTGGCGTCGATACGGAAGAAGATCTAAAGGGGGTCGAGGAATACTTCCGGCGCGAAGGCATCACCCTGCCTGGCGGCTAAAGGCGGCGGTCACGGGCGCCACAGCTTTACCCCACCGGCTGCGCGAAGTAGGCGGGGTAGGTGCGCTTGTAGGGTTTCTTCTCGCGGTAGGAGCGGGCCAGTTCCAGGTAGATGCCCAGGTCGCGGTCGAGGTCGGACTGGGTGCCGTCGAAGTAGAAGTTGCGCATGGGAATCCCGCCGTAGTCCTTGCTGAGCTTGGGGTAGATGGACTCGCTGACGATGCCGTTCATGCAGGTGAAGGGGCTGATATCGATGATGCCGTCCGCGCCGTGCTTGGCGAGGTAGGCGGCCTTGCCGACACTCAGCACCATTTCGCCCAGCGCCCCGCTGGCCGGCAGGTAAGGCCACGCCAAGTCCAGGATCTCCTGGATGTCCTCTGGCTCCTCGTAACCCACAAAATCTTCGTGAAAGGGCGCCGTCAGGGCGTGTTCGTCGGCGAGCTGGACGTGCGACCGGATCTTGGCCTTGAGCATGTCGAGAGAAATGGTGCGACCGCGCAGGCGCAGCTTGCGTTCCACGTCCGCGTTGGTGTAAGCGACCCACTCGGCGATGTGGCTCAGCCAGGTTTCGGCTCCAAAGCCTTCCAGTCGGCGGACCAAATCTTCATTCGAGAACGTATGCAGCCGGCAGAAGATCTCGCCCACTATGCCGATCAGCGGGGCTTCGGGGTCGTAGTTCGCGGGGACGCGACGGAAGCGCTCCCGCGCCCGCACCAGCGCGGCGACCAGCGAGCGGAGCTGGCAGCCGGGGTCGGCGCAACTGGATTCCAGGGTGTCGCAGAAGTCGCGCAGGCTCTCCTGGTAGGCGCCTTCGGCCGCGCCGGGCGTGGTTTCATAGGGCCGTGTCTTGAGCAGGGCCCGGTGGAGCGTATCCCCACCCACCAGCGCGCGCCAGGCTCCGCGCACAAACAAGCTGCCGATGTCACCTAGGTCCGCGTAACCGTTCTCGCTGGTGGGGGAAAGCACCTCGATGCCGCCCCAGCCCGCGTCGCGTAAGACCTTCCGCAGAAAGTGCGCGTACTGGCCGAAGCGGCAAGGGCCCTCTGCCGTGGGCATGAAGAAAGCGGCACGCTGGGGGTTGAACCCCGGCTTCTCGATAACCCGCATGAAATCGCCCACCGTCACCTTGGCGGGATAGCATTCGTCGCCCGTGGTGAACTTGGCACCCAGTTCTTGCGTCCGCTCGTTCGACGTCGGCGTGGGTTCTGCGTCGATACCCAGCCAGCGGAAACAGGCCGCGAAGCATTCCGGACTCCCCTCGCCCATAGTAGGGATATAGACCTTCTTCCCCGCCAGGGGGTGCTGGGGGTTGATCTTGCGGCTTACGTGGCGATGGCGGAAGGCTGGCATCGCAAGAACCCTTTGCTATCCAGATAAGCTTCGCAGCGCGTGATGAAGCCTGCGTCATTCGAGTGGCCGTCGAACTGGAGCACCAGCGAGGGCCTGCCGGCCGCGTCGTCCAGGAACGACTTGATGTAGGAATCCGGCCCGCACTTGAAATTGGAAATGTAGAGCAGATGCAGATTGCGGTGGCGCTGAGCGATGCGCGCCGCAGCCAGGATTCTCCGTCCCGAGTTCCAGTACATGTTCGGATTCACGTCGGAGATATCTTCCAGGTCCAGGGGCAGGAAATCCATCGGGAGGACATTCGCGCCGTAGATGGCGCGGAGCTTGCGCGGGATGTCGCAGTTCCCACTGCGGTCGTAGATGTTATAAGTGCGGCCCAGCAGCACCAGCGCGGGCTCGCCGGTGGCGCGGAGCTTCTCGAGCGCTTGGGCGCCCGCTTCCAGCAGCGTGTCGGTAAAAGCACCTTGGGCCGCATAGGCCGCCAGGACGGCCCGGTCGCTCGCCCGCCGCGAAATCTTCAGGGTCCGCGCGAACTCCCCCAGCTCTTTTTCGACATGCTTCCTGCCGTAGCGAAAGTGGACAGTGGGCGCCAAGAACTTCCCCCGCACATCCTCCAGTTGTGGCACGGCCCGCACGACAAAGGGGAGAGTCTGGTTCCAGGGGCACATGTGGGAGTCCACCCGGCTCGCCGGGGCCTCGTCGTTGACGGCGTTGGGGATGAGGATGTAGTCCACGCCCCGCTCGCGCAATTCCTGAACGTGCCCGTGGGCCAGTTTGACCGGGAAGCAGGGCTCGGCGATGGTCAACTCCTCACCCAGGGCGGTAATCCTTCGGTCCGTGGGCGACGAGACCACGACATCGAAGCCCAGTTCCTGGAAGTACGCGCACCAGAAGGGGAAGCGGTCGTAGAAATACATGCTGCGGGGAATGCCCACCGTGGGTCGGCCGCCTCCCTGGGGCGGTACGTAGCCTTCCTCGAGCGCCTTGTCGCGGAATTCGAGCAGGTCCTCGATGACCGGTTGACGGTCGGTGCGGGCGCGCTTGCGGAACTTGTCCGAGCACTTGTCGCCCCAATAACTCCGCTGCCCTTCGATGGTGAACTCCTTCATGTCGCAGTAGTTCGAGCAGGCGCGGCAAACGAACTCGCGGGTGGAAAAGTTCACGCGGTAGAGATCGTAGCCGCGGAAGCGGCTGGGTCGGTTGGTTCCCTGCATCCGCGCTCGCGCAATGAGCGCCATGCCGATAGCGCCCATCACCCCGTTGTGGGGTGGCACGATGATAGGTTTGCCCAGAATCTGCGAGAAGGCGGCAGCAACGGCGTCGTTGTAGGCTGTCCCCCCCTGGAAGAAGATCACCTTGCCGATGCGGCGCCCGCGCACCACACGGTTCAGGTAGTTGAGCGCCACCGAATAGGCCAGGCCAGCGCACAGGTCGCCCACCTCTGCCCCCTTCAGGAGGAGGCCGATGACGTCGCGTTCCATGAAGACCGTGCAGCGCTCCCCCAGCCGTGTGGGAGAGGTGGAGGCCAGCGCCAGCCGCGCAAACTCCTCCTTGATGGCAATGCCCAGCTTCTCCGCCTGCTCCTCCAGGAACGAGCCGGTGCCCGCGGCGCAGGCTTCGTTCATGGTGAAGTCCACTACCACGCCATCGTCGATGGAAATGAACTTCGAATCCTGCCCGCCAACTTCGAAGATGGTGTCGGTGGGCTCGAGGTTCATACGCTGGCAGACGTGCAGGGCGCCGGTCTTATGGGCGGTGATTTCGTCGTTCACCGTGTCGGCGCCCACCAGTTCGCCGATCAACTCCCGCCCGGAGCCGGTGGTTCCCACGCCGCACACGTCCAGGACGGCGCCCAGTTCGGCCTCTATCTCCTTCAGCCCCCGAGACACCACTTCGATGGGGCGGCCTTCGGTGTAAAGATAGATCTCCTTCAGGAGATTGCCGTCTGCGTCGAGAGCCACCAGATTGGTGCTGACTGAGCCGACGTCGATTCCCAGGTAGACTTCGATTTTCTCCCCGGGCGTGACCTTAGGCGGCTCCGGCGGCTTGACCCGGTCGCGCAGCAGGATGACGCTGGCCATGGAGAGTGGTTCGGAGCACGCAAAGGCTTTCTTCGCGGCTTGGTGTTGCTGGAGCTGATGGATGTTCCTGAAGGACCGCTTGCGCCGCTCCTCGGACTCGAGCATGGCCGCGCCGACGGCGCCCAGCCAAGCGTGGAGGTCTGAAACCATGAATTCAGACTCCTCCAGCTTGAACGCCTGGCGGAGGGCCTCGCGTACTGCCTGGTTGAGCGCCACGGCGCCGATGAAAACCACCGGGGGAACTACGGTACGGCCTTTCACGTTGCTCGATTTGAAATTGCGCGCCACCGCGTCGCAAAGGCCGCGCAGAATCTGGTCCGTCGAGTAACCCTTTTGCTGCGCATGGATCATGTCCGTCTTGGCAAAGACGGAACAGCGGCCGGCGACGCGCGCCGCGCAACTGGCGCCGCAGGCCACGGGGCCTACTTCTTCCACCGAGTAGAGCAGGCGCGAAGCCTGCTGCTCGATGAAGGAGCCTGTCCCCGCCGCGCAGTCGCCGCTGGTCTCGTAATCCACAATTCCCAGGTGCTTGGAATGCTCCGTCGGCTCCAGGCGCATGAATTTGGAAGCCTCGCCGCCCATCTCGAAGACCGTGCGCACCTGGGGATGAAAAACCCGCACGGCCTTGGCGATGGCCCGAAACTCGTTTTCAAAGTAGATGCCCAGAATCTTGGCAATCAACTGGCTGCCGGAACCGGTGACGCGAATGCCTTCGACGCTGTGCTCGGGGACGCGATCGTAGAATTCCTTCAGGAGGTCGAACGTCGATTGGATGGGGCTCGCCTGGATCTTGCGATAACGGGAAAGCACCAGCGGGCGACCCGCAAACGGGCCGGAAGCTGGGAATTCGGCGGCAAAGAAGGAATCCGACCGCTCGGTAAGGGAATCAAGAAGGGGCTTGTCCTCTGCCGCCCCAATGGCGGCGAGCTTGAGACTGACCGCCCCGATGTCTAAGCCAATGTTGATACTCATAAGCCCTTAGGGTAAGGCCGTGAAGCCCCCCCAACCGCGCTGCGCGCAGTTGAGCCCACGCGGCACAAGCAGCGAACGCCGCTCGTGCGTGCCTTAGGGTCTACTCGACCGCTGGAACACGCCCCCAGGCGAGTTCATCGGCAGCGGGGAGCAGATTGCGTAACGGAGCAGAATAATGCTCCACAAAATGTCTGATGTCAAGGGGCTGGGCAGCTATAAAGACAACTTGTCGTTTTCAGGCGCTCATACTGGAGACCCGTCAGGCCAGGGCTGGACTCCGCCCTGGGGATTCGACCCCGTGCCTGGCAGAGAGGGTGTGTGCGCAGGTGACGGCCACGGAAAGTCCTCAGCTCGCCTTCAGTCCCAATAGCGGGGGGCTGCGGCTGCGTCTCCCCGAACTCCGGTTGTTCTGCGAAACGCGGGGCCAGCGAGATGGGTGTGAAAGCCTCTGTTCCTCCAACACGCGGGCCCAAGACGCCGATTACCAGGTAGTTGCCCGAGGCCTTCCCCGCGGCGTAATCTGGTGGGGCCTCGATTTCGGGCAGGAGGATTGGGGATGGCCTCGGAACTGAAAGGCAAGGTCGCCGTCGTCACCGGCGGCACACGCGGGATTGGCTACTGCATCGCCCAGGCGTTGCTCGCGGAGGGCGCGAGGGTTTTTCTCTGCGGGCGCGATTCTGCCAGGTTGCGAGCGGCCTTGGAGAACCTGGCCGCGACTGCCGGCGACCGCGTGGATGGCATGGTCGCCGACGTCCGTCGCTACGAGGATTGTCGCAAGCTCATCCAGGCCGCCGCAGCGCGCTTCGGCGGCCTCGACATCCTAGTGAACAACGCGGGGATTGGAATCATGAAGCCGGTGGAGCAGCTCACACCGGAAGAATGGGATGCGACGATCGCAACGAATCTCTCCGCAGTCTTCTATTGCTGCCGCGAGGCCATCCCTCTCATGCGCCAGCGCGGCGGCGGGTACATCTTCAACATTTCGAGTCTGGCGGGCACTAACCCCTTCGCGGGCGGCAGCGCCTACAACGCCTCCAAGTTTGGCGTGAACGGCTTCAGCGAGGCGATGATGCAGGACGTCCGCTACGACGGCATCCGGGTCAGCTACATCATGCCGGGCAGTGTCGATACTGACTTCGCCGCCGCGCCCGGCAGCAGACCGCGCGAGACCTGGAAACTGACCGGCGAGGACATCGCCAAAGCGGTGATCGACCTCTACAAGTTCCCCCGCAGCGCGCTGGCCAGCCGCATCGAAATGCGGCCCTCGCAGCCCCCGCGCAAGAAGTAGCAACCATTTCGCCTCGGCCTCGTCCCAGGGGCATGCACCCACCTCTATTCGAGAGGTACCTCGCTCAGCACATCGTCCCAGTGCGCGATGGTGATTTCCCAGCGGCGGCGTTCTTCGCGCTCGTGGTCTTCTTTGTTCGGGTAAAGCGCGCGGATAATTTCCGGCTCGCGCTGGCGGGCTTCCTCGAGGGCCGCCCAGTCGCGCCAGACCATCACCACCTTGTAGTCCCAGGCGGGCGTCGCCGCATGGAAGCGGCGCTCATAGAGCTTCTCGCTCTTGAGAATGCCCTCCTTCATCAGCTGTTTGAGGATCGGGTTGTGATTCTTCTTATAGAGTTCCAGCCATTCCTTTGCGCCGCCGGGTGCGAGCTTGTAGTAGTACTCAACCGTTACCGGAGTGCTGGCAGGCTGCTCTGCGCCAGCCGACGGACTGACGGCAAACAACGCCCCAAACAAGACGCCTGCATACCTCAGGATCGCGCTCATAAGCTCTCCTTCCGAGTCCGCCTGCTCCTCCACTCAATTTCTCATTCAATGAATCAATCACTCCATGGTTCAATGACCTGATAGCCCAATTCATCGATGCAGTTCCACTACGTCCTTATCGGCCAGCAGGTAGTCGCGGTTCATCATCTGGCCTTCGAATTTTCCGTGGCCCCAGACGCGCGCATATTTGAGCCGGGTAAGGAAATCGTGGTGGACGTGTGCCGCGAGGTCAATCAGGCGGGAGCCACGCTTCAGGACATAAGGCGCGGTGAGTTCCAGCTTTCTGCCGGGGACCTTGGTGTAAACGCGGACGAGTTCAAGCAGCTCAAACACGGCGCGGCGCAACTCGTCCAATCCCGCGCCGGTTTCGGCCGAGAGCGCGAGAATGGGGAAACGCGCGCCGTAGAGTTCCGCGAGAATCTCCAGGTCCTCCGGCGCGCCCGCGGCATCCAGCTTGTTCGCCACCAGAAGCGTCTTCTTCGCCAGCCACCCGGGAGCCTCCGGAAGCGGGCCTTGCCCCAGTTGCACCTTGGCATTGGCCAATTGTCCCAAGGTGGTTTCCAGGTCCTCCAGCAGGTCCGGGTCGCTCAGGTCCACGACCGACAGGCAGGCATCAGCGTTGCGGATGATTTGGTAGAGCCACGACTCGGGGAAGTCCGGATGGACGGGCGGCAGATCCACGAGCTGAATCTGGATGTCCTCAAAGGGCATCATGCCAGGCAGGGGTGCGCGCGTCGTGAAAGGGTAGTCTGCCACCTCCGGCGTAGCATGTGTCAGGTGTCGGACCAGCGAGGACTTGCCACTGTTGGGCGGACCCACCAGAGCCACTTGGCCGGCTCCTTCCCTCTCCACGCGGTGCAGGAGCCCCACGCGGCTGACAGGCCCTTTCGCCTGTTCATTGCGCAGCTTGGACAGCCGCCGCTTGATGTCCGCCTGCATCTTCTCGGTTCCCTTGTGCTTCGGGATGGTGGCGAACATCTCTTCCAGCGCCGCAACCTTCTCTTCCGTGGTTTTGGCGCTCTTGAATCGCTGTTCCGATTCCAGGTATTCGGGGCTGAGGTTCGCGGGCATGGCGTTCGGCGGCGACGAAACGATGAGCCGGAGAGTTATTATGCGACCTAGGGTCTGGGACTAGCAACGGGCGCGTGGCAGCTTGGCCCACGCCATAGGGCTGGCCTTCGGGCCGGCATAGCGGTGCCCAGCTAAAACCGGGGGCTATATCACGCGACGCGGAATCTCCGGACTCCTTCTTCGTCCAGGTCAATCCCCAGGCCGGGAGCGTCGGGGATGCGGAGGTAACCGTCCTCGGCGCGCAGCCGCTGCTGAGTAATCTTCTCGCGCAGCGTGGTCTCTTCTTCCGCGACAAACTCGACGATAAGCGCGTTGGGAATGGAATTGAGGAAATGCAGCGCGGCTGTGACGTTGATGTAGGTGGTGAAGCCGTGGTTGGCCACCACCAGGCCGCGGTCCTGAGCCAGGCTGGCGATCTTCATGGCTTCGGTAAAGCCGCCGCAGCGGGTCAGATCGATCTGCACGACATCTATCTTGCCTTTGTCCATCAGCTCGAGGAAAGAGAGGCGGTTGCTCTCCTCTTCTCCGGCGGCGATGCGAATCGAAGTGGCCTCGGAAAGTTTTCGGTATCCTTCGTAGTCGTCGGGGCTCAGCGGCTCTTCCAGCCAGAAGATGTTGAATTCCTCGAAGGCGCGGGCGCGCTGCAGCGCCGTCTTCGCGTCCCAGACCAGACCAGCGTCGATGAGCAAGTCGGCATCGTCTCCCAGGCCCCTGCGGCCCTGGCGCACCAGGTCGACGTCGGTCTTGGCGTCGCGCCCCATGGGGGCCCAGCCGAACTTGACGGCGCTGAAGCCGCGGTCGCGGAAGCGCCGCGCCAGGTCGTGCGTGGCCTGGGGCGTGGAGCCGAACAACGAGCTGGCGTAGCAGCGGAGCTTCTTGTGGAACCCGCCACCCAACAGTTTCCACACGGGCAATCCCAGCGCTTTGCCTTTGATGTCCCACAGCGCCATGTCGATGCCGCTCATGGCGTGGATGCCGATGCCACGTCGCCCGGCGTAGATGTTGGCGCGATACATCTTGTGCCAGAGGTACTCGGTTTCAAAAGGATCTTCGCCGCGAATGATTTCGCGCAGGCCCGAGGTCACGGTGTGGGAGAACGGGCCCTCGATTGCCCCCTTGACGGCGAGGGGAGACGAATCCACTTCCCCCAGCCCCGTGATGCCGGCATCGGTCGTAACTTTGACGATGAGGGCGTCCTGGCCGCTATCACACTGCTCCTTCACTTGGGGCTGGCGTAGATAGAGGGTCTCAACATCGGTGATTTTCATGCTTGCTCTCCCGGGAAATGAATTGCAGGCACTCGCCGGGTGCTCATTCTAGCACGGCCCGTGCAAAGCGCTCACTCATCCCCAGCGCGGCCGGGGCCTGCGGGCATGCTATGATGGCGCGCGCACAGGCCGTATTCGGTCTAAGGGGGCAATCGTGACGCAGCGTCTGTTCGTGGTGGGGGCTTTCCTTCTGGTTTTCGCCGGGGATTCTTCCGGGCTGTGGGCCGAGCAGCGCGGAGCACATCGCAGCCTGTTACTCCAAGCGCCCGCGGGCACGCAGCCGGTCAGAATCAATCCAGCCGGCGAGACTGTCTTGCCCAACGGCCGGCTGATCACGCCGCTGGGAAAGCACGTGAAGGTTGCCCCGCATCCGTACGGACTTGCCCTCAGCCCCGATGGCCGGACGCTGGTTACAGCAAACAGCGGCACCGCGCCTTTTTCGTTTTCGATCCTCACCGAACTCGCGAGCCGCGAGCCGCAGGTCGTCCAAATCCCGCCGCGTCCGGGGTCGCCCGATGCCGAGCCCGACAGCGTCTTTCTAGGGGTGGCGATTGCGCCCGATAACCGCACCCTCTATCTCTCCGAGGGCAACAACGGGCGAGTGGGGGTCTTCGACCTGATCACCCGCCAGCGTCTGGGTTCGCTAAGTCTCGATGGGTTATTCCAGGGAAAGACTTACTCCAACAGCCTGAGTGGCGAACTCAAGCTCTCGCCTGACGGCCGCCGCTTGGTGGTTCTGGATCTCGCCCATTTCCGCCTGGTGATCTTCGAGGTGCCGTCGCAGCAAATCCTTTCGAGCCTTCCGGTGGGCCGCATGCCCTTCGGTTTGGCCCTCTCTCCCGATGGGCAGCGGGCCTACGTGTCCAACGTCGGCATGTTCCAGTACACGCTCGTCCCCGGCTATGACCCGAAGGATGCTCGGCACACGGGTCTGGATTTTCCCGCCTTTGGCTTTCCCTCCCAGGAGGCCGAAAAAGGAACCACGGTGAACGGGAAGCAAATCCCCGGCCTCGGCGACCCGAATGTCCCCGAGTCAAATTCTCTCTGGGTGATTGATATTCGGGACGCGGCGCAGCCGCAGGTGATAGCCAAGATCAGGACGGGAATTCCTGTGGGAGAGGAATCTGTCGGCGGCAGCAGCCCGGGCGCGGTGGTGGCGGGCCGCAGAAAGGTTTTCGTCAGCAACGCCAACCAGGACAGCATCACCATCATTAATGCCCGTACGAATCGTGTGGAGAAGACGGTCGTGCTCAGGCCCGCGGCGTCGGTAGAGGGTCTGCGCGGCGTGCTTCCCTTTGGCTTGACGCTGAGCCCTGACGAAGAGGTGCTGTACGTAGCCTGCGCAGGCCTCAATGCTGTGGCAATGCTCGATGCGAAGACCGGGAGGGTCAGCTCATATCTGCCCACGGCGTGGTTTCCGGTCCGCGTGGCCGTAAGTCCCGACGGCAACACACTCTATGTCGCTAACGCCAAGGGCTTCGGGGCTGGACCCAATGGCGGCCCGGACTTCCACGCCGGGCCGGAAGGCACTTACATCGGGGATATCACAAAGGGAGTCGTCTCCATTCTACGCGTTCGCGACGCCCGCGTCTTGCGGGGGGCGACCGCCCGCGTCTTGCGGAACAATGGCTTCGTAGCTCCTGCTGCGGGTCCGGTGCGGAAGGCGGATTTTCCCATCCCCCCGCCCGGCCAGGCGAGCACCAAGATTCGTCATGTCGTTTTCATTGTGAAAGAGAACCGCACCTTTGACGAACTGTTTGCCGACATGGCCGGCCCTGGCAGCGACATCGCAGGTGAACCGAGTTTGGCCCGTTACGGCGAGGACGCGGAGGTGAAAGGTAAGGGCGAGCCGATCGTGGAGCACGCGCGCGTGACTCCCAATCACCACGCCCTGGCGCGCCGCTTTGCCTTTAGTGACAACTTCTATGTGGACTCCGATGTTTCAGTGGATGGCCATCACTGGCTGGTGGGGAATTACCCAAACGAACTGGTCGAGGCTACCTGGCCGCCGGCTTACGGAGACCGGTTTGAGTTCCGGGCCGACCCGGAAGCTCCCGGGCGCCTGATAATTGGCGGAGCCTCGCCGCGGCCGGAGGATTACCTGGAAGCGGGGTCGCTCTGGGAACATCTGGCGCGTCACCAGGTGGGCTTCCGTAACTACGGCGAGGGATTTGACTTGCCGGGGGGAGAAGGCGGAGAGGGCCTGCAACCTACCGGACTGCGCGAGTCCATCAACGTCCCGATGCCGAAGGCGCTGTTCGAGAACACTTCACGCGCCTATCCTACTTTCAACACGTCGATCTCTGACCAGTACCGCCTGGGGCAGTTTCAGCACGAATTCCAGGTTCGGTATTTGAGCGGCAAGGAGCCGCTGCCCCAATTCCTTTACATCTGGCTGCCGAATGACCACACGGCTGAGCCTCGGCCGGAGGATGGATTCCGCTACTACGCCTCTTACGTCGCCGATAACGACTTGGCGCTGGGGAAGTTGGTGGAACTGTTCTCCCACAGCCCGTTCTGGAAGGACATGGCGATCTTCGTCACCGAGGACGATGCGCAGGACGGCCGCGACCACGTGGACGCCCACCGCAGCCTGCTGCTGGTCGCGAGCCCTTACGCACGCCGGGGCGTCTCGCACGTCCACACCAGCGTGGCCAGCATTCTGAAGACCTTTGACCTGATTTTCGGCTTGCCGCCCTTGAACCAATATGACGCGGCGGCTAGCGATTTGGCCGACATGTTCGCAGACCAGCCGGACTTCACACCTTACACGGCGCTGCCCTCTGACTCGCGCATCTTCGATCCGGAAAAAGTGGTTGAGCCGGGGCTGGAGTTGCGCGCCCGTCCCGCGCCGCCTTCCGAACCGCTCGACGACCCGGCCACCATCCGCCGCCGCATGCGCGAGCGGCTCACTGAGCAGGATGATGATTAGGGCGACGAGAGCTGTGTGTTTGTCGGGTCTTGGCGCATCGTGTACAATGGCTTTCTCGGGCTTGGCCACAGACTGCGCCCCAGGAGAATCGCGTCGCTCAGGCGACCTGTAATGTCCCGCCTTCTCGAGCAACTGAATCCCCGACAACGCGAGGCCGTCGAACTTACCGAAGGGCCGCTCCTCATTCTGGCGGGCGCGGGCAGCGGGAAGACGCGCGTCATCACCTATCGCATCGCCTACCTGATTGAGGCCAAGCAAGTTCCCCCGGACAGCATCCTGGCCGTCACCTTCACCAACAAGGCCGCGGACCAGATGAAGGAACGGGTGGCGCACCTGCTCGCCCGGGATTTCCAGGTTTGGCCGCACATCTCCACCTTTCATTCGTTTTGCGCCCGCGTGTTGCGGCGCCACGGCGAACGGCTGGGGTACAGCCGGGACTTTTCCATCTACGACGAAGACGACCAGCAGCGGGTGGTGAAAGTCTGCCTGCAGGAACTCGGGTTGACCGAGCAAATGGCCTCCGCGCGTGGCGTGCTGGCCCGGATCAGTTACGCGAAGAATCGGGGCGCCACTCCTGAAGAACTTTACCGGGATGCGAAAGACCCGACGACCGAGAAACTGGCCTCGGTCTTCGAGCGATATGAACGCACCCTCCGCCAGGCCAACGCGCTGGACTTCGACGATTTGCTGCTCAAGGCTGGGGAGCTCTTCTACCAGGCGCCGGACGTCTGCGAGGCCTACAACCGGCGCTTTCAGTACATCCTGGTGGATGAGTACCAGGACACCAACCGCATCCAGTACCAGTTGATCCGGCAACTTACGCTGGCGCAGCAGAACCTCTGCGTGGTCGGGGACGAAGACCAGTCCATCTACCGCTGGCGTGGCGCCGACATTGAGAACATCCTCAGCTTTGAGAAAGACTATCCCCAGACGCGGATCATTCGCCTCGAGCAGAACTATCGTTCCACGCAAGTGATCCTCGACGCCGCCACGGCGGTGGTGAGCCGCAACGTGGCCCGCAAGGGAAAGGTCCTGTGGACGGACCGCGCGGGCGGCCAGCGCGTGGGTTTGTTCGAAGCGCAGGATGCGGAAGAGGAAGCCCTCTTTGTGGCCGCGGAGGTTCAGGGCG
>Ga0315294_10000926_pt1 | contig 31864 bp, 33 predicted proteins | sample YL17G13_40_MG_FD_203626 | JGI IMG/M metagenome (GOLD analysis project Ga0315294, IMG submission 203626) | Sediment microbial communities from Yellowstone Lake, YNP, Wyoming, USA - YL17G13_40 | ecosystem: Environmental > Aquatic > Freshwater > Lake > Sediment | place: USA: Wyoming | collected...
TCCGCCTCTGCCTTTGCTGTATTGCCGCCCAGAATTGACGGTAACTTTCGACCGGTAAATAACTCACTTAGAGCCGGCAAATCTGCCGATATGCAGGCCTTTTTATAATGCAATTTACAAGGGATGTATTTATCTGTTTTGGCGACTATTTGTGTCGTCATTTAACCTTCCTGCTCGAAACTCGTTTATTATCTGGACACTCGAAGATGTGCCTATTCTCTCTGCCCCTGATTCTAACATTGCAAGGACCTGTTTTGCGGTTCTAATTCCGCCTGCCGCCTTTATCCTGCAGTTTGGGGCCGTTTCCTTCATCAATTTTATGTCCTCAATTGTTGCTCCGCCGGCAGGGTGTAAGCCGGTGCTTGTCTTTATAAAATCGACGCCGGCCTGCTGGGCGATTCGGCAGGCAAATATCTTTTGCTCCTTGGTCAAAGCCGCCGATTCGATTATCACCTTCATTATTACAGGCGGCCTCATCGACCGGCAGACCTTCAGAACAGCGTGCAACTGACTTAATAGATACGCGGCATCGCCCTCGATTATCGAGGCCAAATCAGCAACCATATCAACCTCATCGGCACCGGCGAATATGGCCTCCTTCGCCTGCGCTACTTTGATTCTCGTAGTGTCTGCCCCCAGCGGAAGACTTACCACGCCGTCAACTGCAACTTTCGACCCGGCTAACAGCTCCGCTGCCATCGCCACCCATCGTCCATTTACACTCACGGCGTGGAAGCCATACGTTTTCGCCTCTTCGCACAACTGTTTGATTTGTTCTCGTGTCGCTGTCGGCGTAAGTAACGTATGGTCAATATAGTCCGCTAACCCTTTATCCGAAATTTGCCCTGCGACACTTGACATCGCGTATCCACAATCGCAATTTCAGCTTTTTGTATAATCTTTATCTTTGGAAAACTCTGCGGCAGCCGCAGGATTTTTGAAAACCTTTGTTGCTGTTTGCATAACGAACACGGAAGGCGTTTCCTCTGCCGGCCAGATAGCGTAAACTTCTTTGGAGCATTAAAGATTTTTTAGTCTTTGTTGCCTATCATAATCTTTCAGCGCCGTAATCAATTCGCCCAGTTCGCCAGCTATTACCCTATCTAAGTTATAGAACGACAGGTTGATTCTATGGTCGGTCACGCGATTTTGCGGAAAGTTGTATGTCCTGATTTTTTCAGACCTGTCGCCTGAGCCAATCATAGTCTTGCGCTGCGAATCACGCTCGGCCCTTTTTTTGCTCTCGTAAAACTCATAAATCCTGCTCTTCAGGACCCGCCAGGCCTTGGCGCGATTTTTGTGCTGACTCTTATCATCCTGCATACTGACGGTAATTCCGGTTGGGATGTGTTCGAGCTTGATTGCGGAACTTACCTTATTGACCTTTTGGCCGCCCGGCCCGCTGGCCCTGCTGACGTGTTCAACTACGTCGCTGGGTTTTATCTCGATATCAAGCTCTTCCAGCTCAGGCAGCACCGCTACTGTAGCAGCAGAGGTATGAATTCTGCCCTGGGCCTCGGTCTCGGGAACGCGTTGAACACGGTGACAGCCCCCCTCGTAGCGCAACTCAGACCACACGCCCGCTCCTTTAACGCCGAATATGACTTCACGAAAACCGCTTTTATCAGTTACACTGAAATCGAGTTGCTCGACTTTCCACTGGCGGTCGTCAGCGTATTTTACATACATATTATACAAATCGCGTGCGAACAATGCCGCCTCTTCACCGCCGGTGCCCGCTCGTATTTCCATTATGATTGAGTCGGTGCTTATCTCGTCTGTCATCACCAGAGCAGTTTGAATTTCCTCAAGCAAAGTGTTTTTCTTGTCCTGGAGCTGCTGAAGCTCTTCTTTTGCCAGGGCCTTGAAATCTTCGTCAACTGCGCTGTCCTTTAATATCTGCTCAGTGTCTTTGATGCCGGCTACCGCTGCTTTGTACTCGCGATATTTTTTAACTATTGTTTTGAGCTTGCCCTGCTCTTTAGATAGCGATATTATCCTGACGGAATCTGCGGCAATTGCCGGGTCGGCAATTTGTTTTTCGATTTCGTTGAAGCGTGCCTCGACCTGGTCGAGTTTTGCAACGAGAATATCTTCTTCCTTAGCCATAAATGCGGTGTATCGCCCTCGTGAAAGATAGCCCAAAGGGATTATATAATTGCGCCATAGTTCCTTGTTTGACCAAAACAGCAAAAGCCCCTATCTCGATATTTATCAAAACAGGGGCTCAAATTGTAACCTGGAAAACCACCTATTGCTTCTGGTCTTTTTTGTTCTTTTTCATATAAGTTGTGCCGTATTTCTTCTGGAATCGCTCTATTCGGCCGGCGGTATCGACATATTTTTGCTTGCCTGTATAGAACGGATGGCACATAGAACATATCTCTGCGTGGATTTCCTTTACCGTACTGCGGGTCTCAAAAGTGTTGCCGCAGCCGCAATGAACCACGACCTTATTATATTCCGGGTGTATCCCTTTTTTCATAAGCGCTGTTCTCCAGGAACCTTAAAACCCAAATTATAACGACCTTGATACAAGTTTCAATAAAAATTTTTTGGAAATAACCACTTTCTGCCACTTTGGAGGCGCGATGTGGACACTTATTATTGGACCTGCCTTCCCGCCTTGTGGATGTCCGTAACCTTCAGAAAACTTTGAACCACTGCTGCTTTTTATTCGATAATAGTATTTGCTCACACATTATATTGAGAAGGGCAGATTTATCAGATGGATATGGAGCCGGTATAATGCGAATCAGGTATGCTGTTTCCACAATGGTATTCTGGGGGCATGAGCATCCTCTTTCTTTTGAGCAGGAGTGCCAGTTCCTAAAGTCCCTGGGTTTTGGCATAGAGTTATGGCCCAACATAAACGGCCAGGGCGAGTGCCGTTACGAGAGGCGTAATTGGCCCCGGCTTGCCGCCGCCACCAAGGATATGCTGGTTGCGATGCGCTCCCGCGACGACCGGCCCACATTAGAGCAGTGGAGTGAGCAAATCGAATGTGCAAAGATACTGAACGCAAGCATTGTGACCGATTTGCAAAGTCTGGGTATTATCGATGGTAAAGAGCACGGTCCATCTTTGACCCGCCAAAGGCGGGATTTCGTTGCCGAGGTAGTCAAACTGGCCGAGCAAAACAACGTCAAACTGTGCATTGAAAACGGCCATTTGCAGGCACTCAAGCAGGTCGGCGAAAAATTCGACTCAATCTGGTATTGCCTTGACACAGGTGCTGCCCATCTGGATAGCAAATTCAGTTTTAAGCAGTATGTGGATGAACTCGCTCCGAGAGTGACACATCTGCACCTGGCTGATAATTATGGCCAAACAGATGACCATGGGCCGCCTGGATTACCCAGCGGCATAGCTCGTGAAAATTGGGACTATCTATTAAACGCTTTAAGCAAATATGACAACGATGTGGTTGGTTCGCTTGAAATGCGTCCCTCTATGCCGGCTGTAATGGTTCGGCAGGCCAGCGAATTTTTGTTTGGTGTGATGAAATGGCCGAATCAGCCTCAAAAACAGGCCGGCTACGCAGACCTCACATATAACACGATATAGTACAAGTGGATGGCCATAGTAGTGCTGCCTCCCGCCAGAGGCGGGTGGATAAATTATAGTAAGGGCTAAGAGCGAGGATTGCCCTTAGCCCATTTTATTTTGTTCCCCTTTCCGCCATCCGCACGACGATATACGCACGGTGCTCCTTTCCGTCCCAAAAAGGCCCGGAAGAATGTTGACAATTCCGGGAAAATCAATTCAACTACATACCGAAATGTATCGTTGTTTCATTGTCTAATCAATTATACGGGAGGTATATGCTATGAAAATTGTTTGTGTGTGTGCGTTGGCGGTCGCGGTTATGTTTATTGGCGGCTGCTCTTCAGGAGAAAGCTACATTAAAGCCGGTTACGACTTTACCAAACTGGATAAGGTTGCTGTTGTTGACGTCCAGGGCGATATAAAAGGCGAGCCGGTCAAGAACCAAATCGCCGACTTCTTCGCAATGGAGCTGCTCAAGAAAGGTTTTGCGCCTGTAGAAAGAGCACAGGTCCAGACTCTGCTCAAAGAGCAAAAATTCCAGACATCGGGTCTGACCTCTCCGGAAGGGGCAGCAGGTGCCGGAAAAATCCTGAACGTCCCGGCAGTACTTCTGGTCAACATACCCAACTTCGGCGAAGAGATGTCTATGACCGCAAAAATGATAGACGTCGAGGACGGCAGCATTTTGTGGATGGGCAGCGGCTCAGGCAAGACCGGCAAGTTTCTATCGACTATTTTTGGGACCGCTGCCGGAGCAGGCGCCGGTGCAGCCGCCGGGGCAGCGGTAGGCGGCAGAGATAGCACAGTCATAGGCGGAGTCGCAGGCGGTGTATTGGGTGGCGTAACAGGCCATGAGCTATCACCTCAGAAGGCCGAAAAAGCCCAGGAAATTATAAAGAAGATATGCAAAAGTCTGCCGCCCCGGCTGCCTAAATAAAGATGGCAATCCGCTAAATCTACCTTATTGGGGTGCAGTCTGAACCTTTATGAGGGCCAGGAGTAAAAATACCCTGGCCCCCATTTACCTAACATCTGGTTACCTTGCCCCCCGAATGTAGGGATATTCAGCCTGCCTTTGGTCCGCCGAAGGCAGATTAATCCGCCAGACGTACGGCGGATTAAGCAATTGTCCTGACGGCTATCCCTTGTCTGTTTACTAAAAGCCGTATATCGGCTTTAGCTGTTCCGGCGTAGGCAGATTGTTGTAATACTCGCCTCTTGGCCCAACATAGCCAACACCCTGCTTCTTTAGCGTCACCGGCGTAACAGAGCCGTTGCTGTTGGTAATGTTGACCGTGACAGTGTTCATTTCCTGGCGAAGGTTACTCATCTCGGCCTGCGTTTTCTTCTTGTCCTGCTCACTGCCCAGGATATAGCCGCCACCGGCTCCTACGGCTCCGCCGATTAGCGCCCCCTCCGCTGTGTGGCCCGACTGGTGGCCTATTATGGCGCCAAGACCTGCACCACCCAGTCCACCGAGGGCGGCGCCCGTTTGTCCCTGGCTCTCACAGCCGGCAACCAACGCTGCACTCACACCGACAGCAACTACCAATAAAATCGTTACTAAACCTTTACCCATCGTACACCTCCATTATATTTTTCTCTACATAAAGTATGAAAGTCAGGTTTTCGCCAAGTCAAATTTTGTCGTATATTTTACTACTGGTTTAACAAAATTGTCAAGTAAATAATCCTCAAAGTTACCTATACGCAGTTTGTGAGGACAATGTTCATATCGGCTTTTGCGCCATAAATACTTAAGCCGGCCCATCCCCCGCACCAATTGCTGCCTGCCAGACCCGCCTGTGGCGGGGCCTTGGCCCGATATTGCGAATGAAAATCCGCCCCTGAATGTTATGTCGGGGGAAAAACAATTGGTGCGGGGCTGTACCGGCAGGCCTCCATCGCCGCTGATAAAGCATCCGCCACGTTTTTCCATAAGATAAAGACGCTGTCTGCCTCGATATTATTGCAGTCCGCCGAAGGCAGACGCAGATAGAAATGCCTTGATGTTCTCATTCGAAACGCCGGGAGGCATACCCCCGCCACAGGACAGGATAATCCGCCTCTTATCCTCCACCGAATCGAGCGCCGCCTTCACGCTGCTGCGCACCTCCTCAGGCGTGCCGCCTGCAAGAACATCTCGCGGGGGGATATTCCCAAGCAGTGTGATGCTGTTTCTCGTTAGCTCTTTCATCTCCGCCAGCGTGTGCTGGTAACTGAAATTAAACAAGTTCACACCAATTCCTGACAGGTGTGGGGCACATACCAATCCCGCAGCGTCATTATGGAAAAATTTAACCGCGACCTGAAACGACCGGAAAATTCGCGCCAAATAGGGTAAGGCCATTTTCCTGAAATCCTCCCTGCCCAGGAAGCCAACAATATCATCGAGAATAAACACGCCGTCAATGGACGGGAACATTTCTGCCTGGAGTTCGAGCCAGTCGATGATGAAATCTGTAATAATGCCGAGCAGCTTGTGCATTTGGTCGGGACTGGTGCGGATGGCCGTGAGGAACTCCGTGCTGCCCATCAGGAATGTAGCTACGTTCAGCGGCCCGCGCGAGACCGCGAACTTAATGACATGACCTGCTTTTTCAATTTGGTTCTGGTAGTGTTTCAAGCGATTGAGCACGAATGGGAGCAAGCCGTCTGTTCCGGGGTTCGGCTTACAGATAGAATCCACTCCGCTAATATCTGTAATGATTTTATCAGGATACGGCAATTCGTTTTCAGGCCAGGAGCATTTTGAGCCGAAAGCGGACGGTTCGGTGCACATACCAAACTCGGCCCAGAAGCCCGGCAAAAACATAATATCCGGAAACCGTCTGACGGCCTTAAGGTTGGCTTCAAACCACATCTGCTCGCTGGAGAAATAATCGATAGTGGATACCCCTGCCCATCCGGGAAGCCAGGGACTGTCGATGATAAAGCCGACCGGCAGCGGCTTAACCAATTCGCCCTTGAGTACCGCCAGCAATCTTTCCCATTGCTCCGGCGTCATACGGTCCTCCTTTTGCGGCTGAAATGCACCAACAAAACAAGCCCAGCAAAAGTAACCATCGCTCCTATCCCAACCCATCTTGCCTTGGCCCAAAGACTCCATATACTACCAAAGGCGGCTGCACCGGTGGCAATTGCCATTAACATATTCCACGCTACACGTTTGCCGCCTCGGGGAATATTATCGCCCAGCGCGTTCCTGTTATTCATAAGCAGAAAGAAAGTAAGATACGCAATCGGCAGCAGTGTCATACAGAATATAGATGTCGGCACGGCCAGCCAGAACGCGGCCTTCCTCCAGAAAAGTGGCACCAGAATACTGATAGAAACCATTAGACTCCCGCCACGCTGAAGCCAGCCCCTCGGCGGCCGATTCAATAATTCACACAAACACAGACCGTTGATTGTCATCAGCATTGTCGCTGCGCCGGTCACCATCCCGAGCACACCAAGCCCGAACACATACTGGGCAAAATTTTTGCCGACCAGCGGTGCCAGCGTATCAGCTAAATTGAATGCGTCTCGCTTGACCAGCATTGCAGCCATTTTCTTATCCGCAAAGGGGAGAGAATCTGTTCGCAGCTTTTTTTCGGCCTCGGACAACTTCGCAAACGTCTCCTCGCCGATTTCATATTTTATCCGCTGGGCCAGCAGCTCATTGTAAGGTTCGACCAGATTTTTTGCCGGCTGCACGGTCACTTTGGCATCGGGCGTTTCCCCCACGAAACCCTGGGCAGCCCTGGCATGAAACTGCGATGCCGATGCAATAACCACAAAACCGGTTGCAAGAATAAACGGTATAAACAACCCCGTTGACAGGTCAAAGATTGCCAGCCCTCGAAAATCTCTGTCCCAGCCCTTCCGCAGCATTGAATAAGGCAGCATAAATGTCATATTGATACCCACGGCGGTGGCAGCGGCGCTTATCATAACATCCCGCTGCTGACCAACAATCAGAGATGTCCAGAACTGCCGGCTTTTGACATCAACTGCAGTAATAGCCGCCGCAAAAGCATCCACTGGTCTGAATAGCAATCCAAAATCGGGTACCAGACCCTGCAAAATCTGTCCCAGGTTCAAAGCACCCTCGACGCTCAGCTTAATTATAACCCCTAAGAAGCAGAGCACGACCATAGTGACCATTCCCTTTATGAAGGTTTCATAGACCTTCATTCCCCAGCCGCCGATGCCATAGAGCATCGACCCTGTAAGGCAGATTGCCAGGAAACAACACGCAGCTAATATCCTGCCCTGCATTTCCGGCATTACCTCCGGGCCGAACACGCCGGGCAAAAGGTTCTGCCGAATTGCAGCGATTCCAATCCCAAATTGCGGCATAGACCAGACCATATTGGCGGCCATCGACGCCAGTAACCAGCCCCACCCAAGAACAGGATTAACGTGGGTATTAATCGCACTGACCGGACGCTGGCCGATAGAGAGCGTTACGTATGCAATTGCACCGAGCATAATGACGCCGAGTATCATTGCTGCCGGCTGAAGCCACAAAAAACTAAATCCCACCAGCATACCCAGATACAGGCAGGATGACAGCGAGCCACCGCCGAGGGTAATACCGCTTTGAAGCCAGCCCGGTCCCGACAATCTAATAAATGCCTTCAGGGTTGCGAACCTCCCTTTTTTTCTGGCATTTATTATTAATTCGCGGTCTTTTTCGATGCGGGGATTCATCCCGATTTGCCCAACAGCAGTCTGTTGTGTATCGATGTCGATGGCCACTTTTGACCTCCTGTTTTTCGCGCTTGCCTTCGGCGGGACAATCAAAACGTTGTGATAGTAACCTCGGCTCCAAGTTTTTCAGCCGAAACATACGCACTGTAGATTGTCGATACAGCGTCTGCCGCCAGACTGCTATTAGTTTCGAGCGGGTCGCCGTACGCTATCGTTCGGTAGAACGCTTCCATCTCCTGATGGTATCCTGTGAACCAGTCTTCGTCCGGCGAAGGGTTTGACCAGCCCTGCTTTGTGCCGGTCTTTTCCACTACGTAAATATCCTTAAAATACACGTCCACAGGATTGTACGTCTGTATCGCCGTATTCGGATTGATATTGCAGATGGTGCGGTGGTTGTTTGCTGCAACCTGGAGCCAGTTATGGATGCCGCCCAGAATAATGTCGGAAGCAAAGATGTCTGCAATTGTGCCGTCTTCAAAAGTAACATGCATTACAGAGAAGTCCTCGATGTCGTGATAGTCGGCACGGATATGCCCTTTGTCCTCGAAATTCTTTAGCCGGGTTAGTGCGGCAGTGCGGGCTGAAACTACCTTAGGATGTATCGGCTTGCCGCTTCGAGTATTACCTTCCACGCGCTTTAGATAAAGTGCAGCCGTTAATGGGTGACAGCCCTTGCCTATCATTGCCCCGCCGCCGGAAAACTTCCAGAACCCGTATGTCGATGCGTGCGAGCCGGAATGTGCCTCTTCGCCGTGTATCCACAGGATTTGAGCGCCGGTTTTCTCAATAATCTCCCGTTCTTTCTGAATCGAAGGTGCATAGACCCAGTTCTCGGCGTAAAGTATTTTGCCCCGGCTTTTCCTCTCCGCATCAAGCATCCGTTTGATACTCGCTAATGCGTGGTCGAGCGCATCCTGCCTGGGGAAGCTATCTCCATCGAAATCCGGGGAGCCATCGCCGAAGTAGCCCGTAAGAGGTTTCTCCACAATGGCGAACTTGTTTTGCTTAAGGGCTGCAATCGCAATCGGCTCGTGAGCTACCGGCGGCGTGCAGACGTGAATAACATCAACTTTATCTATCAGTTTTTCCAGAGAATCGTAGGCCTTAATCCCTCTTTCTCTGGCGTAGGACACGGCCTGGGCGGTATCGATTGCGAACACACCCTCGACCTCGATATTGGTGCTGTGGACTTTCTTCAAAGATTCAAAATGAAACGTCGCAGCAAAGCCCGCGCCGACAATGCCGGTTCGGATAGTCTTCTTTTTCACGCCGGTCACCCCCTGGTGGCATTTTCGATTTTCTATCTACGATTGTCGATTGGAAATCGTCAATCGACCCCCCCTACGTGTTTTGATAATGCGTCGCATTCTTTCCGGATTTCGTCAGGTAAGTGTTTCCCGAATTGAGCAAGAAATTCCTTCACATTATCGACCTCGGTCGTCCACTTCTGCATATTGATTTCAAATAGTTTCCCAAATTTCTCCCTGGGGATATTCAATCCTTCAAGGTTTAAGTCTTTTAAGTGCGGGATAAGGCCGACCGGGGTCTGCTCGGCTCCGATGCGGTTATGCACTCTATCCACTATCCATTTAAGCACACGCATATTCTCGCCAAAGCCGGGCCATATAAACTTGCCATCTTCATCCACCCTGAACCAATTAACAGAAAATATTTTCGGCGGTTGAGATAATCTTTTCCCAATATTTAGCCAGTGCCTGAAATAGTCACCCATATTATAACCGCAGAAAGGAATCATAGCCATTGGGTCTCTTCTTAAAACACCTTCCTGACCAATAGCAGCGGCAGTTGTCTCCGAACCCATCCTTGCGCCCAAAAATACTCCGTGCTGCCAGTTAAAACTTTCCATCACTAAAGGTATAAGCTGCGTCCTTCTTGCACCGAAGATTATGGCAGAAATGGGCACGCCTTTCGGATTATCGAATTCCTTAGAGAGGGTAGGCGAATGATATATGGACACTGTAAATCGGGAATTAGGATGAGCGGCCTTGGTGGCCTGCGAACTATCCCAGGGCTTGCCCTGCCAATCAACTAAATTTTTGGGCACAGGGCCATCCAGCCCTTCCCACCAAGGCTCGTTGGTATCAACATTTAAGCCGGTATTGGTAAAAAGGGTAGGATAAAATTTGGCGGCCTTTAACGTCCGTATCATATTAGGATTTGTCTTCATAGAGGTCCCGGGAGCTACGCCGAAAAGCCCTGTTTCCGGATTGATTGCCCAAAGACGGCCATCGGGCCCGATATTCAACCAGGCGATATCATCTCCCAGCGTCCATATTTTGTACCCCGGCAAACTGGACTCTAACATTGCCAGGTTTGTTTTACCGCAAGCGCTCGGCAAGGCAGCGGCAACATAAGTTACGTTACCCTCAGGGTCCTGGATACCCATTATAACCATGTGCTCTGCAAGCCAACATTCTTTGAAACCCAGCCAGGATGCGATTCTTAAAGAAAAACATTTCTTGCCCAACAGGGCATTTCCTCCATAACCCGAGCCGATGCTCCAGACAAAATGCTCGTCTGGAAAGTGCATTATAAGTCGCCTGTTCAGGTCAAAATCCCCCACCGAATGCAACCCCTTTACGAAATCCTCGTTTTTGCCGATTTTCTCCAGCGATTTCTTTCCCATCCTTGTCATTATCCGCATGCTTACTGCCACGTAAGAATTGTCCGTAAGCTGTATGCAGGCCTTCGAGTAAGGCGAATCAGGATGCCCCATCATATATGGCAGAACATACATTGTCCTGCCTCGCATACATCCCTCTGTTATGCCGGTAAGTTTTTTCTTGGCATCATCCGGACTCATCCAGTTATTATTTGGACCGGCAAGCTCCTTATCCGTGTGGCAAACGAAAGTCAACTGCTCGGTCCTGGCAACGTCAGTAGGGTGGCTTCTGTGAAGGTATGCGTTTGGCCACGTTTTCTGGTTGAGCTGCGAAAAAATGGGCTGCCCATTTATCTTTTCTTCTTTAATACCTACTTCAATGAGTTTGTGCGCTTCTTGCTCAGAACCATCACACCAATAAATACGAGCCGGCTGTGTCAGCTTTGCCTGCTCTTCAACCCATTTCTGGAGCGGTGTCGCCATAATTTTTAACCTCCTTATTTCAGCCAGATTCAAAAATGCCGAGGGATTCTACCTGCGAGGTAAGCCGCCGTCAACTTGTTTTTTCAGGAAATGTGGAGGATTATGGCTCGGGGTCAGTGGGATTGGCCTGAAATCAGATTATGGAATAGGTGCGATTAGAAAGTTCTCAATCGGGCTGATTGGCCTCTTCTATTTTCTTCTGGGCTTCTGCTTCTTTTTCCGCTTTCCATTTTTCTGCCTGTTTTCGTGCAACCTCCTCTGAATCTAGTAGACGGTAGAAATGATCAAGATAATGGTCGGGGCCAAGGTCTTTGTATGGATAATAAAAAGAGCTACGAACCTCCTGGCGTCCGAGAAGTATTTTTGCGAGCTTGTCACTTTTACCAACCGGCCCTATGAATGTTTTGTCTTTGATTTCAAAGTAAACTTCTCTGACTGTTAATTTCTCCGGTAAGCCATTATAGAAAATCATGCTGAGCTTATCGTTGGTTCTTAATCCCGGATTTGGCTCTCTTTCCTCGGGTCTTAAAAGCTGCAAAATTATCTCTCTCATTTCGTTTGCATCCGTTTGGCTGAATGCTTTGTACGGTCTCCATGCATCGATTAGTTGCGGCACTTTTTTATACCAGACAACACAAACAGGGACAAAATGCCTTATCTCTTCTTTTCCAATCCAGGTGTAATCTATTTTCTTTGGCTCTTCTTGACACGAAGAGATGAAGACTGATAGAGTTATTAATAGAATCGTTAATACTTTCATTTTAATTTAATATTCCCCAATCAGGGTTCTAACTTGGCACTAATAGTGGATAGTGGGCATTTGTGAGGGGGTTCGGCCATAATTATCTTTAATAGTAGCATCAGCACCATTTTCCAGCAGAAATTTAACTATCTTTTTATGACCAGACAGTACTGCTATATGAAGAGGAGTGTGTCCATTTGTATCCTGTAAGTTAACATCAGCACCATTTGCTACAAGTATTTTCACAATCTCAAAATATCCTTCATCGACTGCTTTATGTAGAGGAGTTTCATTTACATCGCATCTGGCGTTTACGTCTGCTCCTTTAGCCAGCAATAAACCGACAATTTTCTCGTAACCCCTATCTGACGCGAAGTGAAGTGGGGTTTCACCCCGCTTATCGCGGGCATTTACATCAGCTCCATAAGATATGAGTAAAACCGCAATTTCTGTGTTTCGATTTATTAGCGCATGATGCAAAGGAGTCTGGTTAAAATCGTTTCTGGCGTTAATATTCTCCCCTGCTGATATTAAAAACTCGACTATTTTCTTGTCCCCCTCTTCTGCTGCAAAATGTAAGGGCTGCCAACCATGTTCTCTTCTTGCTCCTCTCAGCGGGTAAATAGACTTTTCTGAAAAAGAACAAGTAGACAGAAAAACCGTTCCAATTATCATTAGTGTAAATATTAGCTTTTTCATCGTTCTATTTCTCCAAATCAAGGTTCTAATTCAGCATGGATACCTTCGCCATAAATCCAGATATTGTCATCACTTTCCACATAGGACTCATGAAAGTCCATTGAGCCATTCGGGCCCCACAAAGTGGTTTGAACGCCCCCGCCACCGGATGAAGCAGTATAAGAGAGGGCCTCATAAACATCATCTCCAAGTCCCATCCTCTCCCAGAATAATTTGACACCATCGGTAGAAAAAAGAACCCAATCGAATATGCTGCCAGGAGCAGCAGTTAAAACCTTACATCTCCAACCAATGTAGATTTGGTCATGATGTCCTGCGTTCCAGAGAGAGTTCATCCCATAGGCACAGGCCATATCATTGACAACGCCATTCCAATTAAATGCACTCCAACACCCATCTACAAAGACTATCTTTTTATTCCCCGAGTCATGCATTCCAAGTGACCACAAACTAAATCCTCTGTTATCCCAGTTATCTGGGAGAGGATGCTCGGGATCTCCTGTCCATGAAAAAACTCCTATTTTCTGCCAGTTAAAATGCCACCAGCTCGGTTCATATCGCCAGCATTCTGTGTGAGTTCTGGCAACCCCTCCAACTCCATGAATGGTAGGATCTTCTATCACCTTATAAAACTGGTTAGCTCCTGCTTTATCGGGCTCGGCACCCACATGGCTGTTCGCGTGGCCACACCAGTATATGTATTTGACGCTTGATTTCTCGTATAGAAATTCTAGGTTATCTTCTGTCACGTCGTGGTAATATAGACTCACCCAATTTACGTTTCGCCGATTACAAGCATTCGCACACTCAATGATTGCTGGTTTTCTCACCTTAAAGATATCTTTGTTTGGCAAGACAATCACCATTTTTACACCAGCGGGGCAGTCCTCTTGCCTGAATTCCTTTGTCAGGTCCCTCTCGGTAGTTGTAGAACCACCGGTAGGACCGGGTCCGCCAGCTCCTGCCATCATACCGGATTCCACTTCAGCTATAGATAGCTTACAAAATTGCTCATTTCCAAATGTTGCTCCGGGAATCACGATACTAACATGCGGGCCGCTGTAAGTATCCGACCAGATTACCTGCCCATCCATGTTGGTGATGTTTGCCTCTAAGATGCTGCTCCCATCATAGAAACCGCTGAATTTGTAGTCCTCGTCAGGATGAAAATAATCCTCCCCAGCAACTTTATAGAGCAAGTTGCTAAAATAGACGTTGACCGGCTTGTGATTAATCACGTTGCCATAGATGTCGGCGCTCACAAGCCGGATTGTGTGCCAGCCGTTTGTGAAGGTATCACTCTCAAAATCAATCAATTGCTGCTCGTCATCCCAACCAACCACCAAGCTACCTATCTGCGTATTGTCAACATAGACAGTGGCTATTTGCCAAGATACGGGAATATTCTTGAGCCTAGTTCCTACATATCTGGAGATATTATTTGGGTCTATGTTATTGCCTGTTTCTACATCGACCAGTTCAATAAACATCTCAGTTTTCTGCCACTGGCTGGCAAAAACAGAAAAGTCAAAAAGGTTAACAATACCATCCTTAATTGAGGTCTGCTGGACCAGAACCAGCGATTAGCCACCTATCAGTAAACCCAGCCAAATCATTAACATCCACTACATGGTCAGAGTTTAAATCCGCTGAAAGCAACTCCACTTTTTTGGTTTGATAGTGCGGCCAGATATCTCCAATACCATCATCGGGAGTGCCGTTGATGTTAGTCGTCCATCCTAAAAAAGGAGTGAGTCCTGAACCGTGATTTACAAACTGTGAATTAGAATTAAGGAAAATTCTGTAATCATTCGGGCTGGTTACAAACGGGTCGTTTACTTCATAGACAGGGTCAGTAAATGGCAGTTCAGAGAAATTCTTGTCCTGATAGTTATTGTACAGACCGGGACAAATTACACTTATTCCAAGCAAGCCGTTAACGCAGTTAAATCCGGTGTAATTGTTTGTGGCTGCACAATCTCTCGAATAGAAATTAGGTGCCTCATACGGCTCATACAGTCCATAAACTGTAAAAGCGTCGTCACCGTCGTCAGCCAAACAGTTGTAAATCTCAAAGTCAGCGCCTTCGAAAATTATGCTTTCATCGGCACTTTGTGACGCAAATTCGTAGGCATACCCGTCATAAGGCCATTCAGGAGACCACATTCCATAGTAGCTTACACTGGAATTGAGAATTCTGTTAGAGCCGAAGCTCAGAATTCCGTTGTAGCACCCGAAAGCAAAAATGTTTGATATTGGTTGGTCAAGCTGCTGGTCAACCGCTATTCCATAATAGAACCCGCTTAAATAAATGTTATCCAGCTTGCATCTTGTTCCCGCAGTTCTATCAATGAAAATGCCGCAGAAATTGTTGAAGAATGGACTGCCGGATTCACCGACAACCCGAACAGGCGGCACCGGATTGTTTGTATCACCGGGCTCATAAATGCCATTAGGTTCATTGAACTTTGGTGCAGGCTCACCAAAATGCACATTTGCACCGTCATAAACCACAATTCCGTAATCCCAATACTCTGCAAGTTTGATGGTTGTATTGGACAGAATTACCACATCAATTTCTTCACCGCCTATACCATGTATAAGCAAGGGAGGATATGGGACATAGTAAGTTACCGCCGGGTCCAAAAATTGGCTACTGGTGATTTCCTGCAGTTCTACATAACTACTTCCACCCGAAGCTAGAAGGGTCATGCTTCCGAGATTCTTTTCGCTTATAGAATAATGAGCAAATCCTTCTAAACGACAAGGTCTGGAGTTATCGTTAGGACAACTTACAAGAAGAGAATGAGGTTCATTAAAAATTAGAGCTGGCGATGTTCTTGTTAGGAGCTCATTCGGCTCATCCTGTATCGGCTCGGATGATGAGGATTGTAAAACATCGAGCATTGCAGATTGCTCGCATGATGCCTCGGATTCTGCTGACGTGGGTGTTTCCACAGGCGAAAGTATTACAGACCTTCCGCTCTCTTGTGTGCCGGCTTCTTGCTGCCGTTTAAGAGCATCCTTATCTATACCAAAAACTATAGTCTTATCTTCTTCTTGAACACAGAATAAACAATCTGATAAACGAGCTCACCATCAACATTTAAGTTGACGATTCCCAGACCTGATTCATCAGTAAAGTTGAAAAGATATTGACGTGATATTGCTCTTTTTGCCGGTGTGTTCGCTTCTATTAGTGGCTCAAGTTTTCCAATAACAGCAGTGACTAATGTCTCATCGGATTCATCCTTGTTTGGGCCAGCAACTGCAATTACAAGATTGTCTTTGCCATTAACTTCAACCGGCGTTGACGTATCAAGCTCCTTGACTGTTAAAGTCAATTCTGCATTAGCAACTGAAGCCATAGTCAAAACGATAGCCGCCAATAGAAATGCTTTTTGAGTATTCATACGGTCTCCGTTCCTTTCAAAACTACCAGTTAATCTTATTGTTCGCTTTTTAATGAACAGTTCAAATAAAACGCGCTGCCCAGATAATGTCAATAAAATTTTTGCCCTTTTTGGGGACGGAAAAGGAACATCATATCAGACCGCAGATTCCACCCCCCACGACTGAATACCTATGCCTTCAGTCCTGTGTTCAACTAAGCAGTTAGCCTTAGTTTGCTGACTAATTGGTGGGCCAGGCGGGTCGGCTCAGGGACGCGATATCTGGTTGTGCAGGCAAGGGTGATTTCTATCGCATCTTTTAGCAGGCACTTATTGCCTACCGAAACAAAAACCGGCTCGACATTAGAGCGTGTTCGCACTACCGCGCCAATAACTTCGTCGCTCGTCGTTCGTGGTTCGTGACTCGTTCCGGAATTCCATTCTTTTTTGTCTTTCAGCAAAGTATATGACCCTTTTTCTGGCGGTGGGTCTTCAAAATAACCGATAAGCCGGCTTTTGGCGCAGCCGATGGTCGGTTTATCGAAAAATAGACCCAGATGTGCTGCAATGCCAAATCGGCGGGGATGGGCGATACCTTGGCCATCGATAATGAATGCGTCCGGTGTTGTTTTTAGTTTTTCTACAGAGGCAATACAGACGGGCGATTCCCGGAAAGAAAGCAAGCCGGGAATATAGGGGAAACTTATTTTCTGGATGGCATTTGTCGTTTCGACAATCTCAAAACCAGCAGGTTCTGAAGGGCCCCAAAGACTCTCCTCAGCGGTTGAATTTCTTAAAACTACAACAGCAGCAATAATTCTTTGGCCGTCTTTACTTAAAGCACAATCAATGCCAGCTATGGTTTTGGGCGGATTCTTTAGCTCGACTAATTGCACCTTTTCGCAAAGCTCTTTCTGTAACGCTATGGCCTGCTGGTAAGACAAATCCCAGTTGTGCAGTTTTTTTGTTTGCATTGCAAACCTTGTCTGAAATATACCGCTGCCCAAACAAACTGTCAAAATAATAACCTGACCGAAAAAGTGCCAAACTATGGAGGGGCGGAAGGCAGAGGACGGAAGACGGACGAGAGATTCATCCTTCGCAGTGCCTACTCCGCCGAAGTAGTTTCGGCTACGAAGGCTGGAAGCCCCTGACAAGTCGGGGTTGCTACGGAGAATGGACGATAGACGACAAAAAACAAAAGAAAAAGGGGACGAAAAAGGATAAAAAATCAAGAAAATAAGGGTTTTTGAGGGAAATTTTGAAAAATGGGGTGGTTAGCGGTAGCAAAAAGGGTGATTTTATAGGACTTATGCGTTTTTGGGCTAAAAATGAGGGTAAAAATGAGCGTTTTTTTGCACTTTTTTGCATTTTTTTTGCAAAAATGAACGTGTTTTGAGCAAAAATGTACCAAAATGTACACTTTTTGAACCATTTTTTTGCACTTCTTGACTTTGGGAATAGATGAGTCCACCTGTGGCGGATGTGTGGATGAGTAACTGCGGGGAAGCGGATACAGGAGGACGGAAGACGGACGACAGACGAGGGACGAACCACGAGCGACAAATTAGACACAGATAAATCTGCCTTCTGCCCCAAAACTAAAAACTCCTCCGCCACAGAGGGCACAGAGAAAATTAACCACGAATGAACACGAATGGACACAAATTTTTCAGACGCGAATTAACACCGATTAACACGGCATTTTGTTTTAGCCACAGAGAAAAGATAAAAGAAATTGAACCACAGATTCATCCTTCGCAGTAGCAACGACACTGCTACGGAGAATGGATTGCACAGATTAACACAGATTTTATTAACCGCAAATAGCGCAAAGGTCAGCCGGGAAGGCGTACCCGTCGCAGCCCTTTCTCGTCCCGGCGTGCAGGGACTGTGAAAGTCTGCTCCTTGTCCGCCGGCAAATGAATTGCCCCGCTCTTTCGAGCGTGCCGGCTGACGAAGCCGAAGGATTACACGGATTGGTCCGCTTTCTACCCCAAAACTTCTCTGCCACAGAGGGCACAGAGAAAATTAACCACGAATGAACACGAATGGACACAAATTTTTCAGACGCGGGTTAACATAAACACTGATTGACACGGACTTTTTTGGCACTGACTGACACGGACTGGTTTGACACGGACAGGTTCGCCTTCTGCCCCAAAACTAAAAACTCCTCTGCCACAGAGGGCACAGAGAACACAGAGAAAAGATAAAAGAAATTGAACCACAGATTCATCCTTCGCAGTAGCAACGACACTGCTACGGAGAATGGATTGCACAGATTAACACGGCATTTTGTTTTAGCCACGAAGAAAAGACGCCCCAAAACTAAAAACTCACTGCCTTTTTTAGACACTGATTAACACAGGATTAACACTGCAAAATATATTTGCCACAGAGGTCACAGAAGCCACAGAGATTTCGGCCGGGATGTGTCCTCGACAATGCCTATGCTCCAAACGTGGTTTGTGTGCCAAGTCTTCGTCTCGTCCACCGGGCAGTAGAACTGCCCCGCCTTATCAGGTGTCCGGCCTCCTTTTGTATAAGTTAAGCAAATTGAAAGAGAACAAGGTCAGACACGGATTCCGCCAAGAGGATGGCGGGCAAGCGGAGGATAATCCTGCTGAAGACTGGGCGGTGTTTATTTCAGGTTCTGGAGGTTGTCCCGCACAGTTATAGTTGAGGGGTGGTCGGGGCCGAGACTATCCTCTAAAATCTTTAATGCCCTTCTCATCATCGGCTCGGCCTCAGAGAGACGGTTGGTAGCCGCAAGCAATTTCGCCAGATTGTTGAGGTGTATGGCTACGTTTGGGTGGTCTTTGCCGAAGGATGCTTCATCGATAGATAGAGCACGGCGATACATCGGCTCGGCCTCTGAGAGACGGTTGGTAGCCGCAAGCAATGCCGCCAGGTTGTTGAGGTCTCTGGCTACCTTTGGATGGTCAGGGCCGAAACTATCCTGGTCAATCTTTAATGCCCTTCTCATCAGAGGCTCGGCCTCGGAAAGACGGTTCATAGCCTGAAGCAATTGCGCCAGATTGTTGAGGTCTATGGCTACGTCTGGATGGTCCGGGCCGAAGGATGCTTGGTCTTTGGATAAAACTTTTCTCAAGATTTCTTCAGCTTCCCTATATTTGGCCATCTGGTATAAAACGGCTCCTAAACCTGTCATCGCATCGGTATTATCAGGGTGCCCGGCCAAAATAGTGCGATAGGCCGTTTCGGCTTTGCCGTATTCTGCCCCACGAAGTAAAAAAGCGGCGTGGGAGAGCTGAGCGTCGAGACTTATTTCGATGCTTCGCTTGAATTTTTCCTCTGCCAGACGTTGTTGCTGCTCAAGTTCTGCTATGAGCCGTTCATATTTTGATTTTTCTTCGAGAGAAAGGGATTTTTGTGCATCCTCCTGTGTCTTGATGGGAGGAACCTTGCTTATAAGCTCTATTTCAATAGCAGCTACACGTTGTTCCAGTTTTTTAAATTCGGCCTCTCGGAAGTATTTAATAATCCCCCCAAGGATCATTACAATAGTCAAAACAGCCGGTACTGCTATCGCCCAGATTGCGATCTTTTGATTTCTGGTCAGTTTTGCCATAATGTTTCCAAGACGCGACAGGAAAACCCAAAAAAATCGGCGAGGTCAGCAATTTAGCTTATCTTACGTAATTATACGCTTTCAGGCGGAAAGTGCAAGGTTTTTTCGTGTGTCGTTCCGCCAGACGAACGGCGGGCAAGCGGCGGGCAAGCAGAGGCGGATAAAAATGACTCTGCTTCGCCCGAAGCTTCCGACTTCGCTAAAGCTACGCCGGACGAGTCGCAGGGCAGGCCCTTCGACTCCTTCGACAGGCTCAGGACAGGTACGCTCAGGGCAGGCCAATGATAGGTTACTGCATCGCAAAGATGCGGTCGATGCGTTTGGCTATGTCGGTCAGGTGGGCCTCCTTGCCGCTGCTTAGTTCCGCGGTCATATATCCCTCGTAGCCGACATCATCCAGCGCCCGGGATACCTGCGGCCAGTTCACATCCCCATCGAGCAAATTGGTCCATTTATACCCTTCACGTTTGAAGTCCTTGAGGTGGATTTTTATGATGCGCTTGCCGAGCGTGCGTATCCAGTCCTGAGAGTAGCCGTAAATAATCACGTTGCCGACATCGAAGTATGCCCGCACCCATGGACTTTCAAACTCATCCACGTAGCGGGCAAATTCAAGCGGGCTTAGCAGAAATTTGTTCCATACGTTCTCGATGGCGATAGCCACCTTCATTTCTTCCGCCAGCGGCACCAGCGTGCGGATGTGCTCCTGTGAGCGCTTATAGGCGTCACCGTAGCCAACGTTCTCATTGACAATAGCAGGCACCAGCAGTACTGTGCCGGCGCCCATCGCGTTGGCGCATCGCAGCGCATTTTTCATCCCTTCCAGTCCTTTTTTGACCACCTCAGGGTTCGGGTCAGAAAAGGGTGCATGCCAGCCGCCAAAGACAAGGCCGTGTATGGGCACGCCGGCATCCCTGGCCAATTTCCCCTGCTCCCGCGCGGCATTGAGGTCGTCCATAGGGGAGCCTTCGATACCATCGTATCTGCATTTTCTGGCAAGCTTGAACTTCTCGGCATCAGGCAGGTTACCAGGTAACATCCCAATCATCAGTGCCTTATGCCACTTCCTGTCCTTTTTCTTATCTGCGCCTGGAATGGACCGGACCGGCAGCGCACCTGCTAACGTAACCGCAGCACTGTATTTTAGGAAACTGCGGCGCCCCATCATTTTTTCTCTCATTTTCTTTTTCTCCAATGACCTTGATACTTTTAGCATATTTCCAATCGACAATCGAAAATCAGTTCCGGGCTGCCTCTACTGGCGTTTTTATCTTTATCGCCCCGCACAATATACCAGCTTACCCGGATGAAATCCAGCCGCAAATAGACGAATTCACCGGCAGCAGATAGTGCCTGGGGAATGGTTATAAGTCGTTATAAGTCCGATGCACCTACGGCTTAAATTACCTGCTTGTCTTTTTAAGGTCTGCCGCCGAGCCGCTCCGGACAGCCCGAGAATATCTCTCACTTTACATTACTCTTTTATTTTTTTATCGGCCCGTCCCATAAAAAGATAAAGTTTTTCCACTTTCTTTGCCGAATAAAACAAGAGGGCATTTGACCCATTTTGCAGCATTGAAAAGTGTGTTTACGCAGCGAAAAAGGGCTTTCACACTGTCATTTTAAGGGCTATACAAACTATGAGAACCATAGCGGTCGTTAATCAAAAAGGTGGTTGTGGTAAGACAACGATATCAATAAATCTCGCAAGCGCTCTCGCTTTGGCAGGCCAGAAGGTCTTGCTGGTCGATATGGACTCCCAGTCGCACTGCGCGGTCGGCCTGGCCGTGCCTGAGGAGCAGATAGAGCAAAGCATATACGATGTTCTGATAAGCAGGAGCAGGAATGAGCCAATAAAGCTCACCGAGATACTCTGGCAGATTAGCGATAAGTTGGAGCTGGCCCCGGCCAGTATTGACCTGTCTGCCTTCGAGCAGCAAATGGCAGGCATCACTGAGCGAGAAGGATGCCTCAAAGAAGCCCTCGAGGAGGTAAAGGACCAGTATGATTATACGATAGTTGATTGTCCTCCAGCCGTGAGTCTATTGACCTTCAATGCCCTCAGAGCGGCCTCCGATGTTATTGTCCCTGTTGAGACGGGTTACTTCGCGCTCCACGGCCTCAGCAAGCAGCTCGAAACCCTCAGCATACTTTGCAAACGGTGCAGTCAGCAGGTAGATGTCAGGGTCCTTGCGAGTATGTATGATATAAGAACGAAGATGGCCAGAGAGATTTTGGGTGAGCTGCGAGGCCATTTCGGCGACAAAATGTTCAAAACAGTCGTCAATTTCAATACCAAAATCAAGGAAGCATCGAGTTTTGGCCAGCCCATCAGCGAATACGACTCCACCAGCAAGGGCTTCAAGGATTTTCGCTCACTGGCTGAGGAAGTCCTGCACTCCCAGGTCAAACAGCAGCGCCGCGAGTTTGTGAACTCCCTCGCCGGTCAGCTTGAGTCAATTAGCGTCTCCGCCGATGAGTTACTGGAGGCAACAAAGCTCCCTGTAAGAACCTCGCCGGCTCCGAAGGCGGATAAGCCTCAGCCCGTTGCCACCGCCGAAAAGCTTTCTGACTATTATGGCGTCAACCAGATGGGCGATGCGGTTGTATTTGTAACGCTATATCCGCGTGCCGGGACTGTCCAGGTTGCCGGCGACTTCAACAATTGGCAGCCGACAGCAACGCCGCTGGAGAAAGTCGGCAGCAGCGGCGTCTGGCAGACAAAAATAAAGCTGCCCACCGGCAAGTATCGCTATCGCCTGGTCGTTGATGGCCAATGGCAGCAGGACCCGTATAATGAACAAACCGAATTGAATCCCTTTGGGGAATTTAACTCGGTCGTTGAGGTAAAATAGATAAATTTCCCACCCAAAGCCTGCTTCCGAGGGCTGAAAAAGGCATATCCCCTCCCAAAATATTTTTTTCTTGACAGCCGGCGGCCTATAAGAGTAAAATCCTTACCACAAAAATTGGATTAAGGAGGTTACCACCCCTCTTGTGTGTTGCGAGGAGTTGGAGGAGTCGCTGGTATGGACGCTGGCAGAGAACAATGGATTGTTGCAATTTTCGCACTCGTAGCGGGCTTTACGCTCGTTGTCTCCGCATCCCCGGTCCACATTTACGGCGGCGATTTTAATCTGCGGATTCCCGCCGACCCGAATAACACTAACACCACCAAAGGGTGGATGGACGATGCGATTATTGAAATCTCCGACCATTTTCCCATCGCCGACCTTGACGTCGGCGTCAGTTTAACACACAGCAAGGTTTTTGACCTGCAGCTTTATCTGCAAAGCCCCACAGGGACCCGGCTGTGCCTGAATATGTATAACTTTGATGAGTATTTTAATGGCGAAAATTATACACTGACCGTATTTGATGATGAAGCCGAGCTTTCGATTGAGCAAGGCCAGCCGCCTTTTACCGGCCGATTCAGGCCCGAACCCGGAAATCTTCTATCAATTTTTGACGGCTTGGACGCCTACGGCTCTTGGCGGCTGCAAATTTACGACGCCTATTTCGCCGACTCCGGCACCTTAGACCGCTTCGAACTTATTATTACGATTCCTGAACCCACCACCGCGCTCCTCCTGGCACTCGGCGTAGTGTTGATGCACTTACGTAAGTCTTGCCTGGGGATTTCTTGTATTTAGCCCCAAAATTTATTTTGGGGTTTTCTTCAGGTATCCAAAGCTTCTCGATAATTTTCCTCTTTGCTTCCAGCCCGCCCTCACTAATACCAAATGTGATTATAAAATGCGCCCTCCGTAGCCGCGAAGGACGATGGACGATAGACGAGAGACGCAGCTTTTGTCATTTGAATTTTGGTCATTTGTGCTTGTTTCGGATTTAGATATTCGGATTTCGGATTTTATTAAATAAGCGCAAATATTTATCACAATCGGTATAAGACCGTGGCCGACAATGGGTTCTGCTCGTGTGCCAGCAACTTTCTCTTGAGGGATAGTCCACCCAGACCAGAGAAGCCGCCGAGCGAGCCATCGCTGCGGATTACCCTGTGGCAGGGGATAATCAAAGGCAGCGGATTATTAGCAAGCGCATTGCCGACAGCGCGGGGGGCTGATGGTCGGCCTGACTTTCTTGCCAACTCAATGTAAGTTATTATTTGGCCGAAGAATACATCTCTGCAGACGGTCAAGACTGCTTTTTGAAACTCACTAAAGCCGTCAAGCATAACAGGGATATCAGGGCCAAAATTTACGCAGACGTTCTCGAAATAGGCGGCGATTTGCTCCTGGATTGGCTTGAAAAATGCCTTGTCGAGCTCGATGCTTCCGCCTTCCACCCTTCGCAGCGGCAGTGGCTTTGCCGCTGCTGCGGAGAACGGGTCGCTGAAGCTTCCGACTTCGCTTACGCTTCCTCCTTCGCTAATGCTACGGAGGACAGGACGCCGGACAAGTCGGCGGATAAGCGATGCTCGATGCGGGAGCAGTAAAGTTTTTAAGAGATGCGATTTGAGTTTTTCAGGCGATGGTCCGGGCAGGCAGGTTCGGCAAATCGCGTATTCGGTACCGGCAAGGCCGAAATAGCCCCATTTAGTCCTAAAAATCACGTATTTTGTCACTTTTTGCATCTTTTTACTCAAATTGTGCGGCGAAATATTATCTAATAAGCCAAATTCATTGACGCAAGGACAAAATTTTGATATACAAGTTAGTTTTTGTGAGAAATGGCCAAACCGATTGTCGATTTGCGATTGTTGATTGGCGATTGGCAATTGTAAATTAGAAATTGAAAATTGCCTTCGATTTGATTTATGTCCCTTGAAGAGCTAAGAAAGCGGATAGACGACATCGACCAGCGGCTGGTGGAGCTGCTTAATGAGCGTGCGCGCATCGTCATAGAGATAGGGAAGCTAAAGAACATAGCCGACAAGCCCATCTATGCTCCGGACCGTGAAAAAGAGATATTTTCCAAGATTGTCAAGGCCAATAAGGGTCCGCTGCCTGACAGGTGCTTAGCGGCTATCTGGCGGGAGTTGATGAGCGGCTCTTTTGCGCTGGAAAAGCTGTTGCGAATCGGCTATCTTGGTCCTGAGGGAAGTTTCAGCCACACCGCGGCTATGCTCAAATTTGGCCAGAGCGTGGAATATGCACCTCTGGCGGATATTAAGAGTATCTTCGATGAAGTCAGCAAAGGTCACTGTGACTTGGGTGTTGTGCCGATAGAGAATACCACAGGCGGCAGCGTGACCGAGACATTCGATGCCTTTATAGATTCGGACGTGAAGGTCTGCGCCGAGGTCCAAATGGCAATTCATCATAATCTTCTGGCGAACTGCTCGCTTGAAAAGGTCAAGAAGATTTACTCTAAGCCGGAAGTGTTTACCCAGTGCAGAAACTGGCTAAGCGCCACTATTAAGCAAGTCCAGTCTATTCCTGTTGCCTCCACTGCCACCGCGGCGCAAATGGCCTCAGGAGAGCCGAATGCCGCGGCGATTGGCTCAAGTGCGGCTGCGGAACTGTATGGTCTGAAGATTGTTTGCGAAAATATCGAAGATATGTCGAATAACGTGACCAGATTTCTGGTAATCAGCCGAGAAGACGCCAAGCCGACCGGTGAAGATAAAACTGCTATATTATTTAGCACAGCTCACAAGGCAGGCGCTCTGGCTGATGTGCTCGATGTCTTCAAGCGATACAACATCAATCTGACGAACATCGAATCCAGACCCAGCAGGAAAAGGCAGTGGGAATACTATTTCTTCGTGGATTTCCTGGGGCACAGGACAGAAAAGCATGTCCAGGAGGGGCTGGAGGAGGCACGCAAGCACTGTCTGCAGCTTTCGGTGTTGGGTAGTTTTCCGAGAGCAACAGATTTGCTGTGATTGTGGTTGGGAGATTGTTATGAGAAAACCGTTCGTGGCCGGTAACTGGAAAATGAACACCGACAGCCACAGCAGCGTGGAGCTGGCCAAGCGCATCGCCTCAGGGGCTTCGGAGATAGCAGGCCACCGTGCGACCGTGGCGGTATGCCCGCCTTTTGTTTACTTGCAGGCGGTGGCCGAGGCTCTAAGTGCATCGAGCGTTGGTGTCGGCGCCCAGGATGTCTATTATGAGCCGAAAGGGGCTTTCACCGGAGAAATAAGTGCGGCGATGCTAAAAGATATCGGCTGCACATACACCTTGTGCGGTCATTCGGAACGCCGACACGTGGTAGGCGAGACCGATGAGCTGATAAATAAGAAAGTTGCTGCTGCTATCAGCGGCGGACTTTTGCCGATATTATGTGTGGGCGAATTGCTCTCTGAGCGTCAGGCCTTACAGACAAGTGCGGTGGTAAGCCGACATATAAAAAATGGGCTGGCCGGCCTGAGCGTCGAAAAGGTCTCGGCGGTCACCATAGCGTATGAGCCGGTCTGGGCTATCGGCACAGGACTAACAGCAACGCCGCAGCAGGCCCAGGAGGCGCACGATTTAATACGAAAGCTGCTTGCCGGGATGTACAATAGCAAACTGGCTGAAGAAATCCGCATCCTCTACGGCGGCTCGGTCAGACCCGATAATGCAAAAGAACTAATGGCACAGGATGATGTTGACGGACTGCTGGTCGGCGGGGCAAGTTTGAAGGCAGAAGAGTTTCTTGCGATAATTCAGGCAGCAGCTTAATTAACCGGATACTTGATACTGGAACTGTATTTAGCGAATTAGTTAATTAGCGGATTAGTTGATTAGTCTGACGAAGGTTTCTAATTAACCAATTAACCAATTCACGAAATAGAGTATCGAAATCGTGATTAGAGTAAGGGGCATAAATATGATTATTTCGCCGTTGTTGGCAGTAAGTTTTGTTATGAAGATACTCGCCGCACTGTTTCTCATTTGCTGCCTGGTGCTAATTCTGGTCGTCTTGATTCAGAAGGGCAGAGGCGGTGGTTTAAGCACGGCACTTGCCGGCGGGGTGGCAAGCGGGATTTTGGGTTCCAAAACCGGTGACTTTCTGACCTGGGTGACAATAGTGGTGGTCGGAGTGTTCCTTGCGATTGCGGTGTTGATGGCCAGATTCTACAAGCCGGCTGTCAGTGAATTCGGATCACCTGCGCCAACTCAGCAAGAGCAGCCGGTTCGGCAGCCCGCCAAGGGTGGATTGGAGCAGCCATCTCCCACCGGTGAGAAACCGGCTACTTCCAGCGGTGCTAATGAGCGTGCTGATTTAAATTTGCCTGGCGGATAAACAGAAAACCCCCGAATAAATCCGCCTACGGCGGACAAGTTCGGGGTCTAAATGACCTCGATTCCGCGGTAATGAGACAGACCCCCAGTAAAACTGGGGACTAACTACGACGGCAGGTAACGCCTATGATAAACAGTATGACCGGATATGGCGAGGCACAGGGTGAGATTAACGGCGTAAGTTACGCCGTTGAAGTTAAGACGGTTAATAACCGTTACTTCAAAGCCGTCTTAAAATTGCCGGAACTGGCAGCGTTTCTGGAAGAAGATATTGAAAAACTGCTGCGAAAGAGCATCTTTCGCGGGACGGTAAATTATACGCTCCGGTTAAAAGATATATCAGCATCCGTATTGTTTGACATAGACGAAGCGGCGTTGCAGGCCATTATGGAAAAGTTGAGCCGAATCAGGTCTTCGGCCGGCATTAGTGGTGCGATAGACATCGGCAACCTGTTGAATTTGCCGGGGATTATTCGGCCGGCACTGCCGGATGAAGAAATGGCCGAGCAAATGAAGAAAACGGTTTTAAGAATCAGTCAGGAGGCGATAAATAAACTAAAACAAATGCGCGCGGCTGAAGGAGCCGCTCTTGAAGCCGATTTGATGGAGCACCGTAAAGCAATCGAGCGGGACCTCGAGCGAATACGTGCCCGTATCACCACCGTTCTGCCGGAATACGCGAAACGGCTAAAAAAAAGAGTCGATGAGCTGCTGGCCCAGGCAGAGCTGAAATTGGACCAAGACGTTCTCGCCAGAGAAGTTGCGGTTTTCGCAGACAGGTCGGATATATCCGAGGAGATAGCCCGGCTGAGTTCGCATCTGCAGCAGTTCGCTCAGAGCTGTCAGGCAAACGACCAGTCGGGGCGCAGGCTGGACTTTATCAGCCAGGAGATGCTCAGAGAGGCCAACACCATTGCCAGCAAGGCCTCGGATGCCGAGATTACTCGCTGCGTGGTCGATATAAAATGCCAGGTGGACCGCATCAAAGAGCAGGTTCAGAACGTAGAATAGGCCAAGGACAAGAGGAAAAAAGAAGGTGGAGAGCAGAAAAGACAGGATAGTAATAGTGAGCGGCCCATCCGGCGTCGGCAAGAGCACTATCTGCAAACAAATAGTTAAGCGGCTGAATAATGCTTACCTGAGCGTCTCAGTTACCACCCGGCCGAAGGCTGGGACGGAAGTTAATGGGCGGGACTATTGGTTTGTATCTGAGAAAGAGTTCCACGAGCGGGTCGATAAGGGCTTACTGCTGGAACATGCTGAAGTGTTTGGTCGTTTATACGGGACCCCGAAGGATAAGGTCGAAGAGGCGTTTGCCTCCGGCAAGATTGTTATTCTCCAAATCGATGTCCAGGGTGCAAGGCAGGTAAAAGCAATCTTCCCGGATGCGATGATGATTTTTATCCTGCCGCCGAGCGCAAAAGTCCTGGCAGAGCGTATAGACCACAGAGGCAGAGAAGATGCAAGAACCGCTGAAAAAAGACTGGAAGGGGCAAGTGATGAAATTGCAGCTGCCTGGCAATATTACGAATATATGGTTATAAATGAGGACCTGAACCAGGCGGTGAACGAGTGTATTCAAATTATCGAGAACGCAGCAGCGACAGGTAAATCCGCCTTACGTATGGCGGATAAAAAGCAAAAACTCAGAAACAAAGTGCGAGATACAAAAGATGATTGATGAACTCAAAAGTGAGACAATAGTTAATAAGGTTGGCGGCAGGTTCAAACTAACGGCACTGATTCAAAAGCGGCTGACTGAGTTGCTGCAGGGCGCCCGGCCTTTGATAGAGGATGCGGAGGGCAAGACAATGCTCGAGATTGTTGTTCAGGAAATTCTGCGGGACAAAATCGCCATTGAGGGAACGCCGCTCGGCGAAAAGCCGGAAGGCGGCGACGTGGAGCCGGTCCAGCGAGAATGAAAAGAAAAGACCAGAGTTGCCAACCAGTGAGTATTTAACAGTTACCAATTAACAAAATAAAGCGGCAATGCCCAAAAAAGAGACAAATTTCGATAGCCGAAAAGATTCGGATTTTTCTGCAATTGGAAAAATCAGGCCCAACATTCTGCTGGGTGTCAGCGGAGGAATCGCCGCATACAAGGCGGTCGATTTGGCAAGTTCCCTTACTGCCGCCGGCGCCAGGGTGAATACGGTGATGACGGAGAACGCCTGCCGGTTTGTCAGCCCAAAAAGCTTCGAGGGGGTTACCGGCTCGGCTGTCTTTACCGGTATGTGGAGCACGCCGGAGGAGTATAGAAGCGGCCATATAGCGATACTCGATTGGGCCGACATCGTCGTTGTAGCGCCAGCGACGGCTGATATCATAGGCAAAATCGCAAACGGCATCTGCGACGATTTGCTCAGCACGACCCTCTGCGTCTGCTGGCGTAAGCCGACACTTTTAGCTCCTGCGATGAACAACAATATGTGGACCAATCCGGCCATTCAGCGCAATGTTGCAATGGTAAAAAAGATGGGCTTTCAAATAATAGGCCCCGCCAAAGGACGGCTTGCCTGCGGAACGGAAGCTATCGGTAGAATGGTAGAACCGCAGAATATTTTAGAGGCAGTCGCAAAAATCGCAACGAAAATTAAAAAACACGAAGCGTAACTCGATGCTGGATACTCGATGCTCGTTGAAAAGAAAAACTTCGAGAATCGGGAATCTAATATCGAGAATCGAGTATCGAGATGCGGACTTTAATCACAGCAGGCGCCACACGAGAATACATCGACCCTGTCCGTTTTATTTCCAATGCGAGCAGCGGCAGAATGGGTTATGCGCTTGCTCATGCTGCCCTCAAAGCCGGCCATAACGTGACACTTATAACCGCAATTGAAAATCCGAAATCCGAAATCCGAAATCCGAAATTGAAAGTTATCAAAGTTGAAACTGCTGCACAGATGTTCGATGCAGTAAAAAGGCATTTCCCGCGGTGCGATTGCTTGATTATGGCTGCCGCCGTCGCCGACTATACCCCCGCTTATCCAGCTAAAACCAAAATCAAAAAACAAAATAAGCCCCTGACCATCAAATTAAAGCCGACACCTGACATCTTGAAATGGGCAGGAGCACACAAAAATCCGAAATTCCGCCGAAGGCGGTTAGTTGTCGGGTTTGCGCTGGAAGACAGAAACCTCCGGCAAAATGCAGAAAAGAAGCTCAGGGACAAGAATCTTGATATGATAATCGCCAACACCCCCGCCGCCATTGGCGCGGGTAAAATCAGCGTTCAGATAAAAACGCCTGACCGGAAATGGCTGAAACTTCCGAAGACAAATAAAACAACAGTCGCAAAAAAAATCATCTCTCTGGCAGAAAAAGCTGGCCGCTTTTATTAGACGGGATTAACAAGATAATCCTGTTATCCTGTCCATTAATCTTTTATACCGAGGTCGTCTTTTGTGAGGATGGATTCGAATTTGTAACCGGCCTGTGTAATGTTTTCCGCGGCGCCTTGCTTGCGGTCGATGACAGCGACGATTTTTTTGACCCTTGCGCCGGCTTCGGTAATAACCTTTGCGGCTTCAAGGACCTGTCCGCCAGTAGTAGCAATATCCTCAACCAGCAAAACTACATCACCCGGCTTTAAGACGCCTTCAACTAATTTGCCTGTGCCGTAACCTTTTTTGCTGTTGCGGACGATAATCCAGTTTTTGCCTGTTTCCATCGCCGTCGCCGCCGCCAGAGCAACGCCACCAAGTTCGGCCCCGGCTATCAAGGTAACATCGCTGGTAGCATATTTGGCAAATTCTTCACCCAGAGCTTTAAGTATGTCCGGGCAGGTCTCGAAAAGGTATTTGTCGAGGTAGTATTTGCTTCGCTTTCCGCTGCGAAGGATAAAATCACCTTCCAGATAGGCCGTTTCTTTAATTCGCTTTATCAATTCTGCTCGTGTCATTGACTCGTTCCTCGATACTCACACATTTAGCTCAACCTTCCTCGCAAGTTCGTTACGGTATTTTCTGAGAATTGGCGCAACAATGCTTTTCAGGAATTCATTTACTTGCTGCGGGGCACGGCCAACGTAATTTTTGGGGTCTAATACTTTTTCAAAATCGACCTTCGCAAAAGAGAGGTCTGCCCTGAGGCGGGCAATTAAATCGTTGGGTTTGCCGAATTGCTTGACCTGCGCAGCGGCAGCGATGGAATACAGCCGTATTTTTTCGTGGAGTTCCTGCCTGTGGCCGCCGGCCTTTACCGCCGCCATTAAGATATTTTCGGTGGCCATAAACGGTAATTCCGATTCAACGTGTGCTGCAATCACGTTCGGATACACGACCAGTCCGTCAAGGATATTGTTCAGGATTTCCAGAATTCCATCGACAGCCAAAAATGCTTCCGGGATGACCACTCTTCGGTTGGCTGAGTCATCGAGCGTTCTTTCAAACCACTGCTCGCTTGCCGTCATCGGTGGACTTGTAGCCAGACTTAAGACCAGCCGACTAAGGGCTGTTACTCTTTCGCAGCGCATCGGATTTCTTTTGTAGGCCATTGCCGACGAGCCGACCTGCGACTTTTCAAACGGCTCTTCCATTTCTTTCAGGTTAGCAAGCAGCCGGAGGTCATTGCACAGCTTATGTGCCGATTGCGCAATCGAGGCAAGGCAATTTATCACATAAGTATCAATTTTTCGCTGATATGTCTGGCCGGTTACGGCACAGACTTTTTTGAAGCCGAACGCCTCGGTCACCATTTTGTCGAGCAGTTTGACCTTTGTGTGGCTGCCGTCAAAAAGCTCAAGGAAAGACGCCTGTGTGCCGGTAGTGCCTTTGATGCCTCTGAAGGGAAGTGCCGCGATTCGATACTCGATTTCCTGCAAATCCATCACAAATTCATAGCACCACAGTGTCGCCCTTTTGCCGACGGTGGTCAACTGGGCCG
>Ga0315294_10000927_pt1 | contig 31849 bp, 44 predicted proteins | sample YL17G13_40_MG_FD_203626 | JGI IMG/M metagenome (GOLD analysis project Ga0315294, IMG submission 203626) | Sediment microbial communities from Yellowstone Lake, YNP, Wyoming, USA - YL17G13_40 | ecosystem: Environmental > Aquatic > Freshwater > Lake > Sediment | place: USA: Wyoming | collected...
TGTTTCACGAAAGAAGAAGGGGTCTTCTAATAGAGCGAGAGCCTGCCTTCGGCTTGCTCTCGCTCATCGAAAAGTGGCTTGGATTAGATCTAATGTTTGGCATCAGATCACATCTAAGCTGGTCAAAACTTTTCGATATATAGGAATAGAAGATTTAAATGTTAGAGGAATGGTAAGGAACCATAAATTAGCTAAATCAATTTCTGATGCTAGTTTTTATGAGTTTCGTCGGCAATTGGAATACAAGTCAAAGCTCGCGGGGGCGAACATTGCCCTTACGGGCAGGTTCTTTCCGTCGAGCAAGACGTGTTCTGATTGCGGTTACATATATAAAGAGTTAGCGTTATCAGAGCGCGAGTGGTTTTGCCCCGCTTGCGGGGCAGTACACGATCGCGATGATAATGCTGCCAAGAATTTAGAGTTTGTCGCTCTAAGGTATAGAGAGACATTAAACGCTTGTGGAGAAAATGTAATACCTCTGGCCGTTGCCGCTGAAAGGCGGCGTGGCCGTAGGATGTTTTCGGTGAAGCAAGAATTCGAACAAAATCTTAACCCGTTAAACAACCTGTTAAACGTAGGTTAAGTCTGAAATGCCTACAGAATAAACGGCTGTATTATCAGGACTCGTAAAGCATTTGAGTTAGCAATATTAACAAGGTAAATAATGTCTTTTCTTAAATACGCTAAAGCAACCCTTCAAAAGCCGGACATTCTGTTCGCGGAATGGGATGCTTTGCGTCAAAAGGCTGTATCACCTGCCCCTGATTTTCAAAAGCGTACTGCTAAGATTATTCTTCAAGAGTATGATCCCTCAAAGTATATGTTAAGCCACGCAACTATTGTGGCTTCCGTAGATGTCGAAAATTCACCCGCCCCTTTGGGCAAGCACTTTATAGATGGCTTTGAGATCGATAGGAAGTACTCTGAGTATTATATTACCCCAAAAACAAGTAATTATATTAATAATAATGGGGACTCGTTTGAGCGTAAATTATTGTTAGCTACGTACAAAACTTTCATTGGTGCTTTTAGCTATGTTGAGCATGTCCAAATACCCGAGTTGGCTAAAGGTCGCATTATAGATGCTGCTGCAAGAGACGTTGGTGACTCAATTTATGTCGATATTTTAATCGCTAACGAACTTAAACACGCACCTTTAATTAGAGCAATTAAAAATGGACAGCTAGGCACTTTGAGTATGGGTTGCTTCATTCCCGGTAGCCAAGTCACTATGGCTGATGGCACTCGTGTGCCGATTGAAGAGGTGTCTGTTGGGGACGCTGTCCTTACACATAAAGGACGAGCACGTGAAGTAACAAATAAACAAATTCGAATCGGTCATTTTTCAATGAAGAGGATTGAGGTGTCTGGTGTTCCTTCTTCTATTGTCACCACGAGAAATCATCCTTTCTTTGTCTTGAGAAACCCAGAGCTTTGTGCATGTGGATGCGGTGAACAGTTATTAGAAACCGTTGTAGATATTAATCGTCGTATCTCTAGGCGATTCAGAAGCGGTCATCAACTTAACGTCTATAACCCGAATAAAACTTATTCTTCTGATGAAGCTCATAATAGGCGTGAGAGATTACATGCTATTATGGACGCCTCTTCTCCTGTGACGGAAGTTCAAGCCAGTGAATTACGAGTTGGTGACCTTGTTTGTTTCCCCAGAGTAAGGGTACAAGAGGCTCGCACTGATTACACTATTGGTAAAGCACGTCTTCTTGGGTATTTTTTGGCTGAAGGCTCTTTCCTAAAAAGAAATGGCAAACGTAATACGGTGCAGTTCAATTTCTCTATGTCAGAGAAGGACACGTTTGCGGCTGAAGTTGTAAAACTTTTGAGACAAGAGTTTCCTAACGTTAATGCTCCTTGGATACAAGAACGTCCTGAACGAAATACTTTTGTAGTAAGTCAGTCCGGAAGCACTGTAGCGGAGTGGTTTTTTACGCATGGGGGTGAGTATTCACATCTCAAGCGTCTTTCAATTGAGGCTATGAAGTGGCCAGTTGAATTGCATCGTCATCTTCTTAGCACTTGGATTAATGGAGATGGCACACTCGAAAAAGTTAGTACCAGAACTTCTAGTACGACCACTTCTTATGCTTTAGCCTGTCAGTTGCATCAATTGTTTTCTCGTTGCGGTATATTTGTAACAATGTTTTGTAACTATGGTGGACGCTCCAGTGAAGTTAGAGAGGTTGTTAATGGGGGAGTGTCCATGAGAAGTTTGTCAAATGGCAAACTAGCTTTCTTTACTCTTGGTTTCAATAGGGATCAAGATCAACTTTTGGAATGCACTAAAGTTCGTCAGGGGAAAGAAAACAAAAAGTGGCGAATGTCTGATGACTTTGTGTTTTTCCCTGTAAGAAGTATTGAAGATGTGACTTATGAAGGTCCTGTCCACGATATGGAGGTTGAAGAAGATCACTCTTATATAGTGGAAGGAGTGGCTGTACATAATTGTTCGACCTCGACCACGACCTGCTCTAAGTGTGGAAACGTAGCTCTTGATGAAACTCAGTTGTGTAAATGTGTGCGATTTTTCAAAGGCAGTGAATTTGCTGATGAGAATAAAGTTAAAAGAAAAGTAGCGGAGCTTTGTGGGAATTATCGGGACCAAAATTCTGTTAAATTTATAGAGGCATCTTGGGTTGCTAATCCTGCTTTCAAAGGTGCCGTCCTTAGAAGTATTCTTTCTGCTGACGAATTAAAAGGCGTAGAGGATAAAATGCACATGGCATTTAATCTTCCACCTACTACCTCAATTCCTAACGCTATGGATAAAGCGGCGTACTGTAAATACTCCGAGGGCGAATCTTTTTGTAACTGCAAAACCGCCGAAGATTACGATATAGAGACCACAAAAGAGGAAAATCCAGCCGACGCAAAAGAGGAAAATCCAGCCAAGACGGAAGACGCAATTCAAAAGGCTGTTGCTGATTTAGCTGAAACCATCAGAACACAAGCCATTGAACAGGTTCGTAAAGAGATAACCCAAAAAGAAGTTCAACGTATCGTTGACCCAAATAAACAAAATGAGTCCTTGATTCGTTCCGCTATGGCTCACCCCGAATGGCGTAAGATAGCGAAATTAGTAGTATCTTTTGCAGGTAAGGCACATGCGAAGCGTATCCTTAACGGCTTGCTTCTATATAAGCGAGGTCGTTGGTCTTTAGTGAAAAAGGCGGGGTTTTCGGGCAGAGAGATCTTGGCTCTATCAAGAGTCCTTGATTTGATGTCCAAAAAAGCCTCTATGGCGGGCGAAAATAGGGTTTATAGGGCCGTTCTTAGCGTAGGCGGGACTGGCTTATATGAAGATGAAGAGGCGTATCTAGCGGCTTGTCGTCAAGCTCTTGGCCGTAGGCTAACGGGGAATGAAGCGGCAATGCTGTTAGAGAAAGGTCGATTACTCAATTTATAACCATAAAGAGATGAACAATCTTTTTATATAAAAGCGTCCTTGTAAGCGGAAGCGTCTGGTAAGACGCAGTAGGTTTTAAAATTACGAGGAAATTAAGAAAAGGAATTTCTACCATGCGTGAACGTTCAACTTGGAGTCAGAATGAAATTATGAGGAAAGCCGCTGTGTTGAAAAAAGCGGATCCTTACACAATGAATCAAGATCATCCGCAGCCCTCGGCTGACCAGTACGTTACTGGGGATCCTTCTTCGTTTGCTGAAGATGTCCACTCTCCTAATACTTGGGAAACTGAGTACGCTAAAGAGACAACTCGGCGTGATGAAATTGGGATGCCTGAGTATCGTTCTGATACGTTTAAAACGGCTGCCGATGATGATGATGATGAAGACGATGATGATGATGCTAAAGAGCCTGCTCAGCAAAAGCAAGCTTCGCGTGACTTTTTGCTGAAAAAGGCTGATTTGTGCATCGCAGTTTCGCAGCTTATGCTCAAGAATGCATCGACGGCCATGATTGAGGATCAGGCCGTGGCTCTTATGCATATTCAAGATCAAGACTTGATTGACACTCATAAGCGGCTTGCTGGTGAAGATAAAGAGGAAGATAAAGAGGAAGATAAAGAGGAAGAGGAAGATAAAGGTCAACAAAAGCAGGCAATGCAAAAGTTGGCTCAGAATGCTGCCCGATTTATCCGAATGGGTAACTATGGTGCTGCACAAGAGCAGATTGATCAGTTAGTGGCTCAACAGCAAGCTCCCGTTCAGCAAGAACAGCTAGAACAGCAAGCTCAAGATCAGCAAGAACAGCAAGCTCAAGATCAAGACCAAGGGCAACAGCAGGTCGCAGAGAAAGTGCAGCAAATGATTCAGGAAGCTTTGCAGCAGCAACAAGCTCCTGCTCAGCAAGCTCCTGCTCAGCAACAGAGTCAGCAGCAGCAACAAGCTCCTGCTCAGCAAGCTCCTGCTCAGCAACAGGGTCAGCAACAACAAGCTCCTGCTCAGCAAGCTCCTGCTCAGCAACAGGGTCAGCAGCAACAAGCTCCTGCTCAGCAACAGGGTCAAGGTCAGGACTTGGATCAAATGTTAGCTGATTGCGGTTTGACCGAGGCTGAGATTCAAATGGAGCCGAGTCCGATGGATGTTGGTATTGATGATTTAGGTGAAGAGGACGATGTCCTTCGTACCTTGTACGCTCAGGATCAAGATCAACAGGAAAAAGAGGACGAAGGCCCGGCTAAAAAAGAGCAAGGCCAAAAGCAAGCTGCAGTTCGCACGGCCTCTACTCGTACCGTAGGCACACGTCCAACGGCGGGAGTTACTAAGTTAGGTGGCGCTGCCAAAACAGCTTCGAATCAAAGCACCATCAGTGCATTAGAGAATCTGTGGCAATCCGCTCCGGACGTTAGAGACATTTTTGGTCTCAAATAGTCCAATCAAGTTCTCGACTCCCGCCCCCTTAAAAAAGGGGCGGTGAGTTGCATATCAAATTAAATCAAATGTGAACCACCTCTGTTCAACGCCCATTATGGGAGGAGTCTAATAATATGACGTCTTTTGCGATCGGCGGGCAAAGCAGTGGTGACTTTAGGGAAACATCAGGCCGCGTACAACTCTTCCATGTAGGAACCCGTAATAGTGTGGGTATTCTTACAGCGGATGCGTTTACACAAGCCAACCCTCCAGTTATCACACTTTACCCCTCCACAACGCTTGCGGGCATTACCAAGGTCGGTGTCCTTGGTGGCTCTATAGCATTCACACGCGGTGCCGCTGGCAATAATTGCCATGGTGGCCCCGTAAAATCTGGTGGTACTTACATCGATACCATCAAGCCCCTTGGTATCTATCTGAACGATTCTCTAGGGAATGCTTTCGAGAATACCCCCGGTGTGGCTTCTGGACGTGGAACATACGTATGCGGCAATGGCTCATGCGTTGGCGTTTCGATCTATGAAACGAAGTACCAGATCGGCGGCGTGCCGGGTAATCCCATCACATACGCTGTTGGTGAAAGAGTTTATGCCTCGTGCAATGGCTTAATTACCAAAGTGTTAGAGGACGCCTATGAGTATAACGTAGGCGGCCACGGAGCAATCCAGTGGGTAACGCTAATGGGTATAGTCAAGGTTGCTCCAGACTCTAACTCATCTCTTCTTGTCATTGACGTGAGAGTCTAAGGAGTAAAAAGACCATGGCACAAGTTAGCAATGAAGTAAAACAACAAGTAATCAGTGAGTACATCAAGACGGCTGCTGGCCGAGCCAAGCTTGCCGCCTCGATGATTCAGCCCTTACGCCTTCGCCGGGATTACTCCTGCGTTGCTCGTAAGACCTTCTTGGTCGAGCAGCTTCCCGATGGTGCTCTCCCGATCTATGACAAGGATCCGGACGTTACCGCGTTTGTCGTGGGTGAAGAAGGTGAGAACATTCTTGCCATTCAGAAGCCCCGCCGCGTGATCTTCCCCTTGTTCGAGATTGCATCTAATCCCGAAATCCCGCTGACCCAGATCAAAGAGCGTCGGTTCGATCTGATTGAGCGTGCCCAGGACTTAGCGAAAGCTCAGATCCAGGCCGCTGAAGATGAGAGAGGCTTCGCTATTCTAGACAGCATCGCGGTTTCCGGCTTTGATACGTTGCCCGGACAGACCAACCCGGACGTGCCGGTCGTTGCTCCGATCTCGCCTGCAGTTCTTGCTGACGGCTTCGCGGAGATTGAACGGCATGATTTGCGTGTCGCTCGCATTTATATGAATGCGACTGACTACGCTGATATCCGTAAGTTCGGTCGTGACATTCTGGACATTGAGAGTCAGGCCGTCCTGCTCAAGACTGGCTTACAAGCCACTCTGTGGGGCGCTCAGATTATCACTTCCAGACTGGTGCCGGTAGGCTTCGTGTACATTTGCTGCGAACCGGAGCAATTCGGCAGAATCCCCGTTAGAACAGAAATTACCGTTTTGTCGGCGGATGATCCGAAGGCCAGGACAATCGGTTTTTCATGTTTTGAAAATCTGGGCATTGGTGCCTTCAACCCGCGTGGTTTGGTTCGTATCGTTGTAACTCGCGTGTAGTAACTAGCTGAAAGCATTACTGTTTTAGAGAACCCAAGCTGGCTTATGTCAGCTTGGGTTCTTGCTTTCGGGCGATTAATGTGTTATTTGATGCCTTGTTAGATATTATCTGTTATGTATGCCTTGACATTTGTATTCGGACAATTTATGTTTGTTATCTATGACGATAACGGGCAATTTAACTTCAGACTTACTTTGTAAGTTATATTTAGAAGACAAACTTACTGACTCAGAGATCGCGAGGGAGTTTGGTTCTACTCAAACTAGCATCAGTCGTCTTAGACAAAAGTTTGGTATTCAAACGATACTGAAAGCTGATCGTTATGATTTGCCGAAAGAGATAACAGATTTACAAAGATCCTTATTGTTAGGTTCTATGCTAGGTGATGGACGATTGAGAACTACCGGAGCCTCCACGGCAAGTTACTCTGAGTACCATTCTGACACACAACGTTTGTATTTGGATTGGAAAGCTAAAGAGTGGGGTCCTTTTTGTAGCCATGTAACCCCTACAGTAGACCCTCGCGGCTATCATGGGGCTTGTCTATACACGCATGCATCTCGTATTTTCCATCCTTACTGGGAACTTTTTTACCCCAAAGGTCATGGATTTAAAGATTTTGGTGGTTTGGATCTTGATCTAATCGACCCTTTGGCTGTTGCTGTATGGTTTATGGATGACGGGGGTAAAACTGAAAGTTATGCCAGATTTTCAGTTGGTCCAAGCAAGATAAACCAACGTATTCAATTACAGGTTCTCAGCAAATTTGGTATCTTAGGTTCTGTGTATGAGACTCGAAAAAGAGAAGGAAAAGATTACGTCCTTATTGTAGATGGCCGCACTGAGTTCTCTAAATTTGTGGACCTAGTTGGACCATATTTGAGAGAGGACATGAATTACAAATTAGATGTCAAGGTGAGAAAGGCTGGTCCCGCTCCTAGAGATGTGGTTACTAAAGAACGTGTCTCTGAGTTACTAGAACGAGGGCTAACAAATTCTGCTATAGCCAAAGTTTTAGGTGTCCCTAGATCCAGTTTACGAAGATGTATGGATCATCTTGGTTTTCCAGCGATGCCGCCGGGTAGGCCCTCTATAGCGGAACGAAGAGAGTATGATCCCGTCTCCGCTGCTATTTTGGTGCGTACTTTGGATCGTAATTCCTCAGATTATGTAGAACAAGTACTAAAGGTACTGTCTAATACATCTTTTCCTTCGTTATCTATATCCAGTCAAAAAGCTGAACACGATTGGGCTATGTTAGTCGCGTCTAAGACCAAAGTAGAGGACGGAACAATAAAATCCGTAACCAGTAGTGGTTCTAAATTTTGCAATAGTTTTTTTCCGTATATGTATGAGGCATATCATCATGGTGGTATTTCTGTTCACGCTGCTTGGCATGACTCTTTAAAAATGAGAGCTGCGATTTCTTACCAACTGAGAGTTGGAGACCCCGTGGTTCCAACTCGGGTTCTAAAAGCACTTAGGTTGATAGTTAGAGCCCCTACGAATTTCAGGCCATGCTTTGCAAAAGCTCTTGTGGAGGCTTACTGCCCGGAAGGTGGTACTGTTTTGGACCCTTGTGCTGGGTACGGTGGTCGGGCTTGCGGGACTATTGCCGCTGGTAGGTATTATGTTGGTATAGACCCTCACCCGAAAGCGCCTAAAGCTTATTTGGACCTTTGCAGGGCTATGGGCTCGTCTATTGAGTTTCATAACGAAGCCTTTGAGGATGTGGATATTAGAGGCTTGAAGGTTAATATGGTGTTGACTAGTCCACCATATTATTCGGTTGAACGTTACTCGAATGACATCAAACAGAGTTGGGTGCGTTACAAAACTTGGAGTTCTTGGTTACAAGGCTTTTTGACCCCTTTTGTGGTTAAGAGCTGGGAGTGTCTGGTTTCAGGTGGGGTTATGGTGATCAACACTAAAAATGCACAGATGGGTAAACATGTTTACCCTATCGCAGACGAGTTAGTTCACTTATCTTTACAAAGTGGATTTAATTTGGAGCAAACTATTGCTTTACCGATTGGAAGAGCAAGTAAAGAAATCAGGACAGAACCCGTCTTCGTTTTCCGAAAACCTCTCTAAATTAATCGTACAGAAAGGCACGATATTCTTCCAATAGAGGGGCAGTTACGTTCTTTATTGGTGGGATCAATGCTTGGTGATGGGCGTTTACAAAGATCCCCAAATACCACTCGATACATGGAAAATCACGCCGATAGTCAACGCGATTATATTGAATGGAAGCGTTTACAATGGGGGCCATGGTCAAAGAATGAGTTGCGCCCTGTGACATGGATTTTAGATGGAAAACCTTTTCTTGGTTGGCGGTTCGAAACAGTATCACATTCTTTACTTAACGAATGGCACTCGTTATTTTATGCTTCTTCTGGACCCAAACAGCTTACCTCTAGTGTTATTGATTATGTTGATACTTTTTCCCTTGCTATTTGGTACATGGATGATGGGTGTGCTGCTTGGTGGCCAACAATAGCTTTTGGTATGTCTCCGCAAAGTAGATTGTTGGCTTTGACTATTTTGGAAAAATTCAGTTTGCAACCGCGTTGGGTGTTTCATAAAGGAAATTCAGGAGAATTTCTTTTTGAAGGCGAGGATCAAGCACATTTATTCATCGCGTTAGTCAAGCCTTATATTCCGGAGTGCATGCAATATAAGTTAGAGTTTGGTTTTCAAGGACGGCATTATCAAGTTAGACAAGCAATGCCAGAAAATGAACTTAGAGATTTAGTAGCGGAGAGTGTGCCTATTCGAAGAATGGCTAAAGAATTAGGAGTTCCTGCGACTTCTGTAGGCAGGCGTTTAAAGAAATTAGGGATTGACTATCACCCTAAAATTGGGCGTCCATCAATAAAGATTGGTTAGGTTGGATCTGTCTAATTAGCTGTAAGCTTTTTTAGCAGCAGATCATAAGCTTTTTTGACCTTGATGAATCCTTCTTGAGTGCCGCCTTGGTCGGGGTGGGCTACAAGGGAAGCCGTTCTAAAAGCCTTTTTAAGGCCCTCAAGTGTTGGCATGGTAGTAAACCCTAAGACCTCAAGGCTCTCGGCAATTTCGGCCCTTCTCGTTGATTTATTACGCAACAATTGGCCTGCTTTAGCTGCCCATTCTTCGGGGCGTCCTCGTGGACCTTTATGCGTTCGATAATCTGAGGGTTTAGGGAAGGCCATTTGTTACTCCGTTAGAGCCTTTTGGGTTTTGGTTTCCTTGCCTACAAGTTGAAGGGTAGGCATCATTGAGGAGAGGTGTTTGCAATGGCGGTGTCTGATCCAGCCCATGCAGCTACACTCCCATTGTCCTTTGTGTGTGCCTTCGGTTTTACGTTGAGCGACAATATAGATCCTGTCGCTCGATTGTGAGGCGATTTCTAGCCGATTCGTATGGGTTTTATTATCAGGCAGAACCGCTAAACCTAGCTCTTTTGCAATCTTTGTAATTGAGGTTTTCATAGTTAATCTCCTCTTCTTAATACAAATAAGGGGTGAGGAAATCAAGTTTTTCAGCAAAATAGAGCTTTGTTATAGGATGGCGGAACTATTGAGCTTCTTGCTGTTTTCTTTAAGAAGGAGTATTCGGTTGATTATTTCTTCTGGGACTTTTCCATCAAATTTGATTGTACCGTGGCCATGTTCGTCATTATTTAGCCAAGCATAGGCTAATATATTATTGTATCCGACGCTTATGGATATCATTATCTTACGATCAAATATCCATTCCAGGGACACTGATCCATCCGGTGAAGGGCTGTAGTCTGGTAGCTCTATTGTATCGGGGATGGCGCGTATAAATTCTTTGGCATGTTTTACGGCTTGTGGGCCTATTGGGTATGCCCCGTAACCATCCCAATTAATTATGGAGCATTCCTCAGCCATTTTTTCAATTTGACTGTTTAGCTTAGCTTTTTCCATAGTTTTTTCCATAGTTGGTATTTGACTGTTTAGCTTAGCTTTTTCCATAGTTACACCTTTCATTCCGTAGTCAATAATTTGATTTTCTATTTATAATTTGATTTTCTACTTATACATTGATTTTCTATTTATCATTTTTCATTAGAGAGGCGATTGTTTTAACTAATGGAGATGCAATAATTATGGATCAGATTAAATATAAGACAGGGGATTTTCAACTTTTCACGGCGACTCGCAGTTTTGCATTGGGCACGCTAGGTGTGACGGTGTCAAAGAGTGCGGAGTTAAAGTTTGATGGGACTATTATAGATTATGCGGAAACGCGATATACTTTTCCGCAATTACGGAGTGCTGTTACGGCGGGGTGGTTAGTACCATCTGATGAGTATGATGAATCCAATCGTGATTATGGGAAGCCTATGGCGGCGAACATCAAAGTGCGTCCGCTTTTAAGTGGGGCCGCCAAGCCTTTTGAGACTGCCACTGAAGTGGATGAACGGGTGGTAATGAGTTCTGCAGAGCATGCTTCTGCAACTAAAGAGAGAAACAAGGCAAGTCGTGATATTCTTGCTGATCAGGAAGGCGTTCCTGTTCGTACTTTGAAAACGGCTGCAAAGTCTAGAACGAAGGTGGAAGCTCAATCGGTTGGAACTATATTAAGGGAGGCTGAGGATGTTCAAATTGATGCGGGGCAAGGGCGAACTGAAGCGGAAATGCTGGAGAGAATGACATCAGAGGATCGTGAAACTTATTTATCAAAGAAGAGTTCTTTACGATCACTTCATATGAACGCATCAATTGTAGGTAAGATTAAGACTGCCGAAAGTTCAGAAAAAGAGGGGATTAAACTTACTCCGTCAGTAGGTGGTGGTATTGAGGTAGCTGATATGTCGGGCATGACGGGCAAGGTTAAAGAGTCCGTTTTAGTTGAGGATGGCATTACTTTTCGTAACGTAAATGGGCCTGAGCGGAATACCCCAGAAATGCATCCTAGAGCTAAGAAGGCTATGGTTGAAGACGGGACAGTGAATGCTCGGATGCAAGTAGCCAAAGCCATATGCAAGGATTTTCCAAACTCTTATGATTTCAGGACATCAGCAAAAAAGAAGATTGCTAAATTGCAAACTGATTTTGGGAAACGTCCGGATGTTATTAAGGCCGTTTTTGCTGCTGAATCAGATGATTTTAAAGCACGGTTAGTGGATGCATTTCCATCCGTCTTTTCAAAATAAGTGCAGGTTTTCCTCTTATAAAAGAGTTCCTTATAAACAGGAGTTCTTTATGAGTGAATTTGGTCCGTATTCTTTTGATCAAAGTAAAGAGGCAAGTGGCATATCAGTCTATTTGCTTGAAGAATTAGGTGACGCTCGTTTAAGATGTGCTCAGCTTAAAAAGTACATAGATGAGGCAGTTAATCTTATTAACAAGTCGGAGTATCGTGATCATTTCTTTGAGGAGGCTGCTCATTTAATTCATGGGATACCTGACACTTTATTGCGAATGGATAAAGCTCTTAGTGCAGCGGCTTTGGGGGCGTCTAAGCTGGATTACGAGGAGATTAAAGAGGAACTTCGTCCCGAAAAAGTTGAAGAATTAGAGAGAGCACTCGATGATATTAGAGTTCGTCGCGTAGATCGTCGGGGCGGGATTAAGACTCCTGAAGTAGCTGCTCAACTTGAGCATTTGGCGGCGTCAGCAGAATCAGGGCAATTAGATAATGATCGGTTAGCATCTCTTATTAGTGAATTAGACGGGCAAGTGAGGACGGCAGCGGAGGGTGAGGAGTCCGTTGGTCAAGTTTTACGGAGTTTAGCGGGGAGCCTTTTACAAGCAACTAATCCTAGTCGTTTGTTATTGGCTTCAACTCTTCGGCGGGTGCTTGCCGATTCTTTATGCACGAAAGTTGCGTATTTATCTCTTACGCCAAGGGATAGAAAAGTAATTCAAGCTTTTATTGATCGTGAATCGGCTGAGAGTCAGCATTTGAGCACGGATGGCAACAAGCTTGATGGCAATTGGATGGGGGGCAAAGGTATTGCGGAGTGGGGTGGAGGAGATAAGATATATTTCACTGACTTAGGTAGTCGAGCAGCGGAGACGGTTCAAAAGTATATTGAGGAAGAGGTACCTCGGGTGTTTATAGATTCTGAGACACTAAAGACTTCCAACCCCGAAAAGACTGCTTCTGAAGATTTGCAGGTATTATCTCGATTTGAAGAAGGGGTTCCCGCTGACCCCACTGAGAACATGAGTGAAGAAGATGCTAAGAAGTGGGAAGAAATGACTGAGGAGCATCGGGATGATTTCAAAACTGCTGAAACTTTAGATTTAAAAACAGCAGCAAAGAGCCAAATATTTGGAATTAGTGAATTAGAAGAATTAAAACGTAGTCCTAAAGCTGATAAAATGGCATTTCGTAGTGGACGTACACCTATGAACTTTGATGTTGAAGTTCGTACTTTTTTGTCTCGTGATGCTTTACGGGATTTCTTGAAAAAGGAGCATAAACATTGGGGAAGTTTAAGTTTAGGGGGTAAGGTGTGGAAGGCTCTAATTAAAGATCGTGTTCCCAAAAACATGGTGGCATATCCATCTTTTGAGGTTGAAGAAGGGCGTGAAGCTTCCGAAAATTTTGAAAAAGAATCCCGATTTGAGGAAGGAAAACCCGCTGACCCTACTGAAAACATGAGTGAAGAAGATGCTGATAAATGGGATGAAATGAACGAGGAGCATCGCGATAATTTTAAATCTGCCTCTATAGAATGGAAAGAAGTAGCTAAAAATCTTTTAGACAAGAGCAAGGGTACGACGCAAGACAGTTTTCATTATCGGGCTTATTTGAGGGCTGTATTAATGGGTCAGCCAGCGGAGCACCTTGTTGAAAAATTCCAAGGGGCAAAAGATGCCAGACAAGACCTGATAGATGAAGCAGGAAAAGCGCCTTCTTGGAAAGTGGCGGCTGAAAATTTGGCTGAGATGGCACTGCGGTCAAGATTTGAAGAAGGGGTTCCCGCCGATCCAACTGAGAACATGAATGAAGAGGATGCCGAAGAATGGGATCGACAAAAGGAAGAGCATAAAGACGAATTCAAAGCGGCGAGTGTTTGGAAGGTATCCACTTATTCTGAACCGGAAGTGGAAATGATTCAAGAGTTGAAAAACAGATCTACAATTTCTTTCGAGGAAGCTAAGAGACGTTTTGAATTATTTAAAGATTGCTTGGCTATTTCTTCGGGAACTTTATCAACATTGACAGGCTATAAACGATATGATGATTTAGATATGGTGCAAGAGGATTTTACAGAGTTCGTAAAATCTTTATTATCACAACGAAATTGGAAAAATTGGCAGCAAGCGTGGCGAGAGTTTGATCATGGTCAATTTCCTAAAGATAACTCTTGATAATGAAAACTAAGTTAACACAACCTCTTGTTGTCCGTCCTGCTTATGGTGAAGTGGCTGAGTCCGGTTTACCTAGTGGTGGGCCTTCAGACAAAGGATTGCCTATTGATTCAGGCATTCCTGGTTCCGCAACATATGCAAAACCTTCTGAAGAGGATGCTCGTGATTTTGACGCTCCCAAAGATGAACCGATTTATCGAACGGATAATGCTGATGATCTGCTTGTTGATCGTGAGCGGGTAGACACGAGGGAGGAGAATAAGAACAGACCGAATGGAATTGGTTATGGGGGCTTAGGAGAGAGTTCTACTTCTAAGACCAAGTACCCATATCGTGATGGTATCCCTAATACTAAGTCAGCATCGGCGGAATTAGTAGTGGGCCTATGGGAATTATCTCAAGTTCCAGAAAGACATTTTCCGGGTGGAGTGATCAAGGTAGCTCTTCGTTTGGGCCCTATCGCAGAGGGATTAAATCCAAAATATATTGAACGCGCTCAGAAATGCTCTGTAAGTACGCGACGAACGGATACCAAGAACTTACGTTGGTTTTTTTCAGTCAATTGTGGAAATGGTCCAAAAGTTGTCAAAATAAAAGCTTTCCGAAAAGGCAATATTACAAAAATCTCTAAGATGGATTTAGATGTAAAATGTTCTTGTCCTGCGTGGCGTTGGCAAGGGCCAGAGTATCACGCTAAGACAGAAGAATATATTGACGGAAAACCTAGAGGTACGGCCTCGGTTCCGGTTGTCAGGGATCCAACAGGAATTAATAGGGTTTGTAAGCATGTCGCCTCAGTTTTAGCGCATATACAAAAATGGGAAATTCCTTCGCCAAAGAAAAAGAAATGAGAATATGCCAATTTATACAATGGAATGCCAGACTTGCCATAATCAAAGGCAGCATAAATTAACTTTTGAACAATATGACCTTGCAAATAAAGGGGCGTTCCCTCTGTCTTGTTCTTGTGGGGGTATGGCAAAATTAATTTTTAATCCTGCTGGTGTTGGGTTTGTTCTAAAAGATGGGATTTCTGGGGGGTGGATGAGCAAAGCTTCAAAAGAAAACGCTTATAGGGCTAATCGCAGGCAAGTATTGACAAGAAAAGAGCGTGATCATGTTAGTCCTAAGAAGCTCCGACCTAATTTCCAAGGGCAAGAAACATCTTCTTGGAGTGAGGCCAGGGATACTGCTTATCAGTCTACTTATAGTCAAGCTGAGAAAAAGCATGGAGTACGAACGGCTGCAAAGATGGCTCGTGAAAGTGCAAAAACTTATGAGCCTTTTGTAAAAAATGGTTCTTAGAGGAGGCCCTCGATGGCTGCTAGACAATTTAGTATTAGACGTAGACGCCCAAATATTATAGATATTGACACACCTTTTATTGCGGGTGTTGATGGTTATCGGCTTAAATGGGCTACAAATTTTGATGTCTCTCCGTTTACCACATTTTTGACTGCTCCAAATACGGGGTATCAAGATCCTAGCATAAATCCAAGAGTTATTGAATCTCAACCTGTAACTGGAAAAGTAAGGATTGTTTTTAATCCTGTTACGTTTGGCATTACTGATACGGCCCCCTTTTGGTTACGGTTTTGTACGGTTACTGGGGGTATGGAAGGGACATTAGGAGCACCTACTTTAGTTCTAACTGATACTTCTCATCACGGGGTTGGGATAGTAGCGATTAGTGGTACAGCACCTTTTGTAGCTCCGTTGCAGTTAGATTTGCCCGGACTAATGCAGGATTTTGTAATTGTTAATGAGAACTTAGCGTCTAAAAGCTTGTTTATAGGTACGGAAGACGGTGGCCCAGTTGTAACAATTATACCGGGTGCTGCTGCTCCAAGTGAAACACAAGTTTTGAGTCTCTTAGGAACACAAGGGTCTCTTTATGTGCAAGGTGATGGAGCAACGGTAGATTTTTCAGCAACTTTCACAAAGTCTTTTCCACGTTAGATGAGTGAAAAATGCCTATTCTAACTGCTAATGTTTCAATACTTGGTAGTTCTTCTTTGGTGGCTGGCCTTACCAAGAATTCCACTATTAGGCTTTTCAGCATTAGGCGTAGACGCCCAAATATTATAGACATTGATACTCCCTTTATTAACGGAGTTGATGGCTACAGGCTTAAGTGGGCCACAAATTTTGATGCCTCTTTTACCACATTTTTGACTGCTCCAAATACGGGGTATTTAGACTCTAGTATAAATCCAAGAGTTATTGAATCTCAACCTGTCACTGGGAAAGTAAGGATTGTTTTTAATCCTGCCACGTTTTTGATTTCTGACACCACACCTTTTTGGCTGAGATTCTGTACAGTAATAGGAGGTGCAGAAGACGCTATAGGTGCTCCAACTTTAGTGTTGACTGACAATTCTCATCACGGAGTGGGGATTGTTGTTATTAGTGGGACGGCACCAGCATCATTTCCATTACAACTGGATCTGCCCGGTCTTATGCAAGATTTTAGGGTGATTAATAAGAGTGCAGCAAACAATTTATTAATAAGCACTGAAACCAACGGATCTGCAATAACTCTTATACCCGGAGTAAAGTTACAAAGATTGAATCTTGTTGGCACACAAGGTTCTCTTTTTGTGCAAGGGGATGGTGCTAACGTGCCATTTTCAGCAACCTTTACCAAAGCTTTCCCGCGCTAAAGGCTATATTTTAGACTTCGATAGCGTTTAACAATCTTATTTAACATCTTAAGAGAGCCTTGGAAGCTTGATAGCGAAAAATGATCGGTTAAATGTATCTTGTTAACCAATTATCATTACAGATCGCGCAACATTTATTTATTGCTGCAGATCGTTTCAGGGCAAGCCAAATTTTGGTGGGTCCAAAGGATGGGGTAAACGTTATTTACTACACTCCCGGATTAGAGAAATTCGCGCATAACTTACCCTTTTTTGATATTTCTGTTTATTTTAATGGCTCTCGTTTAGCTCTTATTGATGATTATTTGGTAGGGGAGTCCAGTGGGCCGGGATCTGGGTTTGACACAGTAATTCTATTAGTGCCTCCACCTTTGTCCAACGATCATCTTTTTGCCGATTATATTATGGAATCACATTTGTAGGTTGAGTCTGAAATGCCTAATACTCTCAAACGTTATAATAGTATTCGGCGGGCGGATGCTACTACAGATCAGAAGATTTCAGCGGAAATCTTGAACGCTCTTGCAAATTCAGAAACGCAGGAAGAATTACAAGTGTTTTTCCTAAGTCGCTTGCGCCAAGTTATTTTTGGAGAAACTTCTCCCGAGCATTGGTATGACGATTTTCTAGGTTTGGGTATCAAATCTCTCAAGGAGTTGTCTGGTGGTTTGGGTGGTTTGATACGGGTGGGGGTGCCTTTAGTGGGGGCTAAAGACGGCATAAATCGTATTTTTCGGACAGCACCTGACCATTTTGTTCATGCCCCTAGTGTTACGGGGCAAACGATAGAAGTTTGGCATAATGGGCGGAGGCTTATTCAAACGGTAGCTTCAAGTCCGGATGGGGAATATTGGGTTTCTGAATCAGGGGGGGTAGGAACGGGCTATGACACAGCTACCTTATTGTTTTCCCCCGTCATTAAATCTGGATTAGTGGCCAATTATCAACGTGTCTAATAAACTCCTTTTATTAAATCATGATTAGCCGTTGAATAAGGTTCTATAATTTAATGGTTATAGGAGGAAATCCTGTTCAGAACAAGAGAAAATTTCAGTGCCATGCTTGTGTGGCGCTTTTCTTTTAATACATCCTTGATTAATAGTGAAGATCGGGCTGTAAAACAATTTAAGTGAGGCACTATGTTAAGAGTAATTCATAACCAGACTGTTCAGAATGCCATCCTCATTGATGATATTGATGATGGTCTTCCTAATAAACCAGTTCATCGTTTAGGTTCTACTGCTGATCCAAAAGCGTATGTGCGGGATGGTATTATCGGAAAACCTAAACAACCGTGCTATGTTCCTCGTACACAGGCCAGCGAAGGTTTCCCTTTAGTTCAAGGGTACATTAATCTTGCTCGCACTGAAAAGGTAACGCTTTCAGAGGGCAAGGGGAAGATTTACGGGCTTGTTAATGCTGGTTTCGTTAGCACCGTAACCTACGCTACAACTGCTATTGCAGCGCCGACATTAACGATAGCTGATTTAGATACTCCCGGTGTTGGTGACTTGACTTTGACGGGTACGGTTTTTGTTTCTATCGCCCCTGATATAACAACGGTTATCATCACTGGCACTGCGGCTGTTACGTTGACTGGAACGGCCATTGTCGCGGGTGGTGGCACGATTGGGGCGACATCAATTGTCATTCCGGCAGCTTTAGTCCCCGGTGTTGCTACGGTAACATCATTTGCTCAAGTGCTTGCAAATGAGCAGCTTACAGCGGTTGTAGTGTTATCCTAAGAAGAATAAGAATAAGAGTGGTGTGGACTATCATGTTATTCCGTGGTTGTTGGAGCAAGAGGGAGTGGCTTTCCAAGCTATTCATCAGCGTTGGCGTCCACAGGATCTCTTTTTGTTACGTCAAGTTCAACTTCTGCTTAAGGATATCAGGGTTCGTCAAGCAAATCTTGAACTTGCAAGTGATGAGCTTAAAACATTGGAGTACGCTCCTAAGTATTTTAAGTATATGCGACGGATGCATATCTGGGCCAGAGATGCCGGGTTTGCTTGGAAGGCAGATCAGCTTAGATTTATTAAATCCGTAGCGGGGTTTTATTCTGATTATGGTGCAATTTTGCGGTTGTTAAGAATGGATCAAGTTCGAGGAAAATTTATTACAGAGTCTGCACAACAGCAGCAACAGAGATAGGATAGGAGTCAACTATGCGTATTGGAATTATTAGAGGCGATATACCAGGACCGATCTGCCTTATGGATCTCGAAACAATTAGTCAATATGATCCTCCGGTTGAACCGAGGGGTCAAGAGAGAAGATTTGATCGTCCCAATGCTACTCTTGTGGGTAACGTTGTAGCGACGTTGCCAGCAGCGGTAATTGGAACCACTGACATTACAAGCGGTGCGACGATTAATGCTGGTAACCGAACTCTTAAGGTGAAAGTTGCAGTAGGAGCCTATACCACGGTGTTAGTTGCAACGGCGGTATATGCAACCGGAGCAACTTTACTTGCTGCCGTGAATGCTGCTTTAGTTGCGGCTGGAGTTGGCGCTACTGCAAGGTATGATAATACTCTTACCTATATGGTGCTTCAAAGCACTACTTTGGGTGTGGGTAGCTATATTGAGATTGATAGCGTAGGGGGAGGCTCTACTTTTAATACCCCAGTAGGTTTTGCAATTGGCGGTGATACTTTCACAATGCCTGCTGTAAGTACAGTTATTACAGCGTTATTGCCGGTTGGTGGTCCTCTTGACGTATCCGTAGCAACGATGTCTGGGTTAGTAGGCCCTGGCCCAAGAACAGGCCAATTTACGGCTCTTGCTGACAGTATTGCTCCTCATTTTGTTGAGACAGATGTAGTAATCAAGAGCTTCCAAGTGGGTATGATTCGTCAGTATCGTAATGCTCTCTACAATCCTGACCCAAATCGTCTCCCCAATGGCGCGGCGATCACAGTTGTTCAGGATGACGGTGTGTCTCTATTTACGGCACCTTTAACAGTAATATCGGGTGCCGTACATGATGCTCCAAATGCTGGTGATATTACGATTACTGGAACTAATTTAGGTGACGTGGATATTGATGCAACAATAGTTAGAGTGACATCTGCTGATGGTGCTAATTATGTGAAGCTGTATCAGCAGGTTATTCGGACCACACTTACAGGTGGTACTCAAGGTGTTGTGGCTCCTGTTTCGATAGTGATTCCGGCATCTTTGTTACTAACTATTACAGGGGTGGCTCTTGGTGTTGTTGGATCTACAGTTAGAGTCCAATATACAAGTTTGGGCTCTAATCTTTTCACTGTGACATAAGACTAGAGGAAGTCTGTTAAATTTAGATGTGAATAATATAATAACATATATGTTTGTTTTTCGGCGTTAGCTGACTAAATGAGAATAGGGTTTAAAAATGAAAAAAAATGGGCAGAATGAGTTAAATGGTAAAGAGTTCTGTACCCCAGATCTCTATTTTGCTAGTTATCTCCACACGGCTGGAGTCTCAATGATTCGAACAGATAAGGAAAATGGACGAATCTATTTTGTGTTCGACGCGACCATTGCAAATATAGATGAACTGAAAACAGCATGGTTTAACAATTCAGGAAAAGTGGCGGCGTTGCCTTACGCGAACAGTGTGAAAGCTCTCAAAAGCATTGTCCACATGTAGTGCTTTTACGGAGCATCAATTAGGTTAAATTCTAGTTTGGACTGGAAGTTAATTGTTTTATCAAAAGGTTTTAGTAACAAGCCCCTAGTGGGTATGAAAAGGAAAAAGTAAAATGGCTGCTAAAAAACAAACTTTATCAACAACGTTATTGGATGCAGTTCTCACAAATGCTACATACACTGGCCCTGTGGGGGTGTATGCGGCACTTTATACGGCTGCCCCTACGGCTACTGTCGACGGGACTGAGGTAGCTACTGCTGGTGCTACTGGCTACCTCCGCATGTTGATCCCTTTTGGCACTGGTGCTGCCGCTGGCTCAATTGCTAACGACGGAGCAGTAGATTTCCCGGTTGCTACGGCTGCTTGGGGCATCTGTACGTCGGCTGCAATTTGTGCCGCTGGGGTACGGGGAGTTGCTGATTACCTGTATTTTGGTAACTTGACAGTACAAAAAGATGTTGGCCTCGGTGATCAGTTAAGCTTTGCTATCGGTGCATTGAGAGTTACCGAGTCGTAGGCTAAAACGGTTTCTCGGTTTCATGGTAACGGAGGGTATCACTCTCCGTTACCAAACTTTTAGCCGGGGAGTTCGACTATGCCTGTAGTCAATATTAATGCGTCACTTGCAGGTGAGGCAAGTTCTACTTTAGGTGGAAAGTCTCATTATTCTGCTGTCTCATCTTTTATAGGTGGGTCAACAAATATAATGGGTGGAAAGTCTCATTATTCTGCTGTCTCATCTTTTATAGGTGGGTCAACAAATATAATGGGTGGAAAGTCTCATTATTCTGCTGCTTCATCTTTTATAGGTGGATCGACGGATGTCTTAGGTGGAACTGTTAGTTATTCCGCTCTAACGTCCTTTATAAGCACCTCAAGTAGCACATACGGGGGAACCGCTAGTTATGCTGCTGTTTTGGCATTGTTAGCCACCTCCAGGTTTGATCCGGATTCCCCCGTGGAAACCATAATATTTGCTGAAACAATTCCGGCAACAGCAAGACCTTTTACTGTGCAAACAATTAGAATTGTTCCTCCCGGTATTGTGACACCCATTTATTCAGTAGGCCCAATTGTTAGAAGAAATCCAAGAAGGGAAAGTTCTTAATGGCACTCATAAATATCTCCGCTGAAATTAAAGGCGAATCAAAAACTACCGCGCAAACAATTAGGAGGCTACAGGCAGTTGCCTGTCTTAAAGGCGTAGCATTATCCACTACTGGTCGTCGTCAGCCCTCCAAAGAAAACGAAGAAAAGAGTACCTCCTAGATGGCAACAACCCGTGGAAGAATCGTTCAGGCTAATCAAGTAGTACTGGATCAAGTTGATTTTTTTGAAGCTGATGGGTTCACGCGGGTTACGGGACTTACTGGCAGTTCTTTAGTGTCTCAAATTTTTTATAATAATACAATACAACCATGGCCTTTAGTTTCTGGCCTTGGTGTAACGGATGTGCAAGTAGCTGCAGGAAAAGTTTACTTCAATGAAGTACCGGGTAACCCCGGTTTTTATAATGTAAGGTTTAGACCTAATGCTTTGGGGTTTTGGAGAAATTTGTTAACATATCCTGCTGGGCAACAAATTTCAGCACAAGATTTTGATGTTGTTCAAAATGCACCGGCGACTGAACAGGGCTTGTCAGCATCTTTTATCAGATCGTCTGGTGACTGTGGGTGCTAAGGGATTTCTGAGGAATTTTTATGCCAAAAACGTTTTATTTAGATAATAATTTCATAAATGTTGCGCTTCGCAATACTTCGTTTACACCACCTACGCCTATTTATGTGGCTCTTTTTACAACTGCCCCTACCGCCGCTGGTGGAGGAGTTGAGGTTACTGGTGGCTCTTACGCTCGTCAAACGGCTACGTTTGTGGCTCCAACAAATGGACAGACCTCAAATAGTGTAGATATCCTTTTTCCTATTGCTACTGCAAATTGGGGGACCATCAAAGCTTTTGCTTTAATGGATGCTGGTTCGGGTGGCAATATGCTTTATTTTGGTAATCTAAGTGCTGAAAGGACTGTGCTAACATCAGATCAAGTCAAATTTGCCGCTGGTCAGCTTGGAGTCCAAGAATCTTAGTTCAAGCATACATAGATAAAGTTCTTAAGATTCTTCTGAATTGTTATGCCTCTTTATGAGATCAGTGGCACTTCTACGGGCACAGCGGTCACGGGCCCCCCTGTAACTTTAAATCATTTTTTTCTAGGCTCCCTAATGGGGTCTTCGGCTGTAACGGGGGATACTCAATCAATCTTGAATTTGTCAGGTTGGGCTATTGGTGCTGGTCTCTTAGTTGATGCTAGACTAAGCGAAATTACGGGCACTACGGCGGGTTCTAGCGCCGTTTCAGGGGACCTGCATAGGACTATAAGCTTTGACGGTTATAGCCAAGGAATGGGCATTGTTTTCTTATCAATACCCGACTTAATCCATGGCGTGGCTATTGTTTCCGCTTACATGGATGTTATTAATGTTCCGTTGCCTCTTTGTACGGCTCCTACGGTTTCCACATCATTTCGTTGGGGCCATACATTTGTGCGGGGTGATTTAACACTTTCATTAGCGGATAATCGAGGGCCTTTTGGCCCTGTTTGTATAAGCTACACATTGTACCAAATGCAATATGGATGTGAGTTAAAACAAATAGGTCCATCGGGGCGTAAACCCGGATCATCGGGTGTAGGGTGCTATTATGTGACGGGAACGGCGGGAGAGTGTGGGCAACCTGGGTTATGGGCTGTTAAATGGAAATATCAAAGAACTTCTAATAGTCCTGTGATAGAAAAGACTTGTTATTTTCAAGTTTTGGACGCAGTCTTATCTCCCGTTGCTGGAGATAACTTGGAAAGATTTTGTAAGTACGGTTGGAGTTAAGGGTCACAAATGGCTAACTATAAATTGTACCACGGTGTTGCTTATTTTCCGAACTTAGGTGCTGCGGAAAAAGTAAAGAAAGAATTGGAGACTAAGTACCCTGAAGTTCGTGTTGTGGATTATACTAGAGGTTGGGCTGTGCAGTATTATAAAAGCGGTCCTTATTATCCGGAGGCACTTGAATCTATGAGTACTCGAGTAGCATCTAAATTTAAAGAAGGAGAACAAATCATGAAAGATCAACTTAGGAGTGCCGTTAATTTTTCAGATCCTAAACGAATAGGAACGGCTGCTGACAAATACTATAAGCGATTAAGAGACGTCGAACAACAAATTAAATTATTGCAACAGGGGATTAAAAAGCACGAGCAAAAGTTTAGAGGAGATTCCCGTAATTGGGGCTACGTTGGAGATTTAGGGCATATTTATGAGCAACTTTCTGATCTTAGTGGATTTTTTGAACCATAAAGAGGGTTTTATGCATACTCGTAAAGCATTTGAACAAGTATTAGAAGTGTCAAATCAGAAGGTTTTATCTCGATTTGAGGAAGGAAAACCCGCTGACCCTACTGAAAACATGAGTGAAGAAGATGCTAAGAAGTGGTGGGAAATGCATGAGAAAAACAAGGATAATTTTAAATCTGCCATGCAAGATTGTCCCGCTTGTGCTGAAAAGGTAGCGGCTGAGTGGCGTACTATGCCCGAAGGTTGGGATGATGAGAGTCGGAAAAAGTTTTGGAAATCCATTGGTGGTTCAGTGACGAAATGTATGGAAAAAATTGAGGGTCATGTGGATGACCCCGCTGCCTTTTGCGCCGCACTGAAAGATAGAATTGAAGGTACAACTGGTTGGCGTGGGAAAGAAGCCGCTACAAAAATTCCAAAATTAGTGCTTGTAACTATTCCAGGTCCTAATGATGCCCCCGAGCCTCCTGAAGCTATTTCTAAACGGTTAATTAACTTAGAGCCTAAAATAGTTTCACTAAATGTGAGCTATAAAGTAGCGAGAAATGAAGTGGAAGACTTGTCTGTCAAACTCTCAAAAGCTCAATTTGAGTTGAATTTGGCCGAATCGAAATTGCGAAAAGCTGTAGCAAACTACAATGCGATAGCTGATGATGTTGATGCAATGACTTTTAGTCTGGTATTGAAATCTTGGTAGAGGATGCATTATGTCTAATTCAAGGAAAGCATTTGAACAAGCATTGAATAAACAAGCGGTGGTGGAAGAGGATCTTGATGATTTGAGAGCAGCTCTTGACGAAATTAGAGATAGCTTAAATGTGGCACTTGATCGAACTAGAGAAGCTATTCGAGTGTCAAGAAGATTTGGTGGTGAAATAAAGAGAGTTGTTGGTGGCCAATTGGAAAGTTACCTTGTTGGCACTCTAGAGGAATTTATTGAGAGTCGTCATCAGCCGGGATCAATATCTTCTCTACTCGAAGTCATAGATCAATTGGAGGAAAGAGCTGAAATGGAAGCAGAGGAGGAGGTCTCAATAAACCCTTAGTTTATTATCTATAGTTGTCTACAGTTAGCTGATATGCCTAATTAAAACCAATGTCTAAAGTAACCCGAATAGCTTTTAGCAAAAACTTGAATCAAGGTAAGTTTGAACAATTGCTTGAATTAGCTGACCGTCTTGGTTCAATTCGTTCTGATATTTGGAGGCGTTTCGGTTCTTTAGCTGGTTTGGATTTTGAGGGCGATCGTGAAATTAGAGATATGTGGTTAGAAGAGGGGAAGAAATTTAATGTATCTGCTCGAAAATGCGGCTCGGAATATTTTAGCAAGGATGACTGATCCTGAGATCAAGCTTTACACGCCTTTCAGGCATGTAAAGGAAGTTCTTGCTAAAAGAACTGAGCTACGGTTGGGACTGCTCAACCAAGACTCTAGTTACAATGGCTTCCCATTATTAACAGAGAGCAAAATGCTTAATTTCTTGTGAGTAGCTATGATCAAGAAATTAGGAACAGGCACAGAGCTAATGCTTGATGAAGACCCTTTGCTGTTGTCTACTGTTTCAAATATTCGAGGTACCCCTGTAACTCTTAAAAGACTTGCTGCTCAAGTCAGCTCTGCAATACAAGAGAAATTGATTGATCCTAATTTGTTAGAAGTACGAGTAGCACAAGAACAAGAAGGTTGTGGGCAAAGTTATAGGATGTTCTTTATACGCAAAGATGAGGAGTATAAGTTTAATCGAGGTCATAAGTATGATTTCTGTCTTAGCGTAAATACTTTGGCACCTCGGGTGGTTCTATTTAGAGAGGGAGGCACGTGTTATAATCGACTCCCCGCAACAAAAAACAGGATTGTAACGTTCTTTTTTGAACGAGCGAAAAACTGGACTAATGTAAAGCAACAAGAAGGCACTCAGACTTTTGTACAGATGTCTGCATAGGAATGTGATAATGAATCCACGTAAAGCATTTGAGAAAGCCATGAAAAGATTTAGCACCCATCTCCCTTTGGGTGATCGATTTAGTTCTGTGCGTATGGAGTTCTTAGAGCAAGTCACGGATGCCGTTGAAGAGCTATCAGGTTTATGGGAAATTGATTTAGATTGGCAGGGAAAAGATATAAAGGTCACAGTATTTCTTGCCACATCTAAGAAATACTTTTTGATTCCAGTCGATAATGACGATAACGCTATTGATGTGGCAAGAAAAGTTATTAAACAAATGGGAGTCGTGAAATGAACCCTCGTAAAGCATTTGAGCAGGTTTTAGGAGAAGATGTACAATCGGCGCAAGAGGCTTATACTAGATCGGTTAAAATGGTAGCTAATCGGTTAGAGCACTTAAAAATAACTTTGAAAAGGCACGCCGCTAAGTATCAAAAGGATCAACATAATTGGGGTTATGCGGGGGATTTGGAGCGTGCTGCCGAGCTTTTGGATGATATCGATGACTTTTTAAGTGAAATGCCTCATAGGGTTTGACGGTAGGGTTTGAACAGAAAGAAAAAAATGATGAATCCTCGTAAAGCATTTGAACTGGCTATAACGGCTACCCATGAGGAAGAATACGATACACGGGATAGGATCGGAGTGGCAGAAGAAACGGCGAGACAGGCTGTTAAGTACCTAAAATCTAGTTATCAGTATTTTAATTTTGATCCATCTAAACTCAAAAAGTTGGAAGAAAATATTGAGAACGTGGTTTTTGATTTCTTATCATGGGACACAAATAAGGGCAGAAAGATATCGTAAAGCATTTGAACAAGCAATTGAGTGGGTAAGCTTGGATATTCGTATCCTATGACGGTACAGAAGGAAACGGGCCATGTATAAATACGGAATGACTGAAACGAATTTTTGGGAAATCATTAAATCTTGTGGTTGGCCCGTAAAAAGTGAGGATGCGATTAAAAAGTTACTAATTAAGACATTAACGCCCGAAGAGGCAAAAGATTTTGTAGCAACTTTTGCGGCTCTTAAAAAGACAGTTGTGATGATCTTCTTGCTCATGTTATTGGGTTGGGCAAAAAAGAGTACTATGCAACATTGCGAAATCCTGATTTAGCCGTTGAAAGAGCACAGCGTAGATAACGATTGAATAATAAATGGGAACAACATTCTACAGAGGACAGCAACTAGGGCGTAATGACCTGAATATCTTTCTGGTCAATGCAGCAAATACCCCTGTAAATGCTGCTGAGATTTCTTATGCCTTATATGATTTTACGACAGGGCAAGAGGTGTTGGTAGGAGTACCTATTCGTAGCCCTGTTAATCCTTCTGTGGGTGAATACTACGCTTCTATCATTGTGCCTTTAGACGCTAACCTTGGTGACTATAGAGTACGGTGGACTTTTAGAGAAATCATTGGTGGCTCTGTACAACAAGTAGTGCAAGAATTCTCGGTTATAGATAAAGCGGGATTGTCTACTTCCAGTGCAAGTATGATTACCGGAAGTGCTATTAATGCAACAACTGCCGAGTTAGATTTAATGGGGAGATTGAGAATACTTTTAAGAGATAATTCTCCTGACAGAAATTATCATTTTAGGCCCCCTACACACGAAGAAACAATACAGCAATTTAGCCGTGTTTTTGGCTATATTTGGGAGGATATTGAGCTTCAAGAATATCTCCTTAGATCATTGGATATGATTTCTGCTGCTCCTCCCAAAACAGCTTTTAGCACTATAGATCAATTGGTCTCCTATCATCCTGAATGGCGAACTCTTCTGCTAACGGGCGGAATGCTTCACGCTTTGCAAGCTCTGAGAATAAATTGGATTTCTGACGAATTCTCATATTCGATAGGCGGCGTTTCTCTTGATTTGGATAAATCGAGTAAATACGAATCAGCTTATCAAGCCGCAGCAGATCAATTCGATAAACAATTAGAAAAAGCTAAGTTAACTATTAATGTGGTTAAAGGCTTACAGCAACCTCGCTATGGTATGGGTATTCGCAGCAGTTTTGGTCCGTTTTTGGGAAAGGGTATTTTGTCACCCAGAAAATTCTTATAAAAATCAATCATTTACGGCATATCTTGATCTCTTATAACTTTTTCTTGGCAATCTCTTATCTCTATGCCATACTAAGGCTATGTCAAGAAAAGGAAGTTGTCTTTGTCCCGCGTGTGGTAAGGATTTGGCTCCTAAATCTATTCACGCTCATTAAAGAAAAAGTACAAAGCTTTATTAAAAGTGAACGCTAAATGTCATTTTTGGTGTAACACTTATTATTATGCCTGAAGAAACTCAAAAATTAACAGTTAACGATCCCATATCTCCTGAGATTCTAGCTCAATTTAATGAGTTAGAGGATTCTCATTACAAGGTTGCGAATCACCTTTTAAGTATTGAGCAAGAGCGGATAAGATTGCTTTCGGCGGCTCATCAAGTTGATTTGCAAAGGCAACGGTTGTTTGAGAAGGTTCTTATGGAACGTGGTTTAGCTCCAACAACTCAAGTCGAAATTGATTCAAAGACGGGTACTTTGAAGCTCTTAGAAAAAGCGCCGTAGCTATATTCAGGTGATACCCGGGTCGCACATTGCGGTAGTCTCTCATTTGGCGGCGAGTGGTTTAGTAGGCCGTTATAAGGGATGGGAGGTGCGGGATACGTTTTTGGTATTAGCTCCCGGTCCTACTAATTTCTTTGTTCATTTGTTTAGAGTTCCGCTAGAGGAATCTACAATAGTAAAACAAGTGCTAAAAACGGGGACGGGAAGCTTAAATATTAGAGCTTGTAGGGTGGGGACAGAGGAAATAAAGACGTCAGTTATCGTTCGTACTAATAACAGATGGCAAGAAAGAGGGGGTTATTATACTCCCGGACGAGTCTTTTATGGGCATGCACATGTTGGACGTTGGCCCTCAAATTTGTTGTTAATTCATGCTCCGGGATGCCTAACGAAATGCAGTGACGCTTGCCCTATTCCATTATTAGGTACGCAAGGGCAGTTTTTCCCTCAATTCAAAGATGTACCTGAAATGCTGGCGTGGATAGATCTTCTTATAAATCGACCTCTATAAAGAGGCTTATTTCACCGTGTCATACGCAACGAATCGGGATTGGAATCCTACTGAATTAGAGTACACCAAGACTCCTTGGCCTTTACCCCCGCTTAATTTCTTTTTGGCTAGTGGGTATGCACCGGGCATCTTTGATCTCAATTGGGATAGTCCAGCGACCTTGCCTCTTAATAGCAGGTACCAACTTATTGGGGTTAATATTTATCGTTCTTTTGATTCAGAGTTTGGCCCATTTAATCGAATAACTGAGTTGCCTCTTTGTGCGACTTTCTGGCGTGATCGAACGGATAATGAACTCATTATAGATGAGGATGTCTCAAATCAATTTATTATGCGTGAGACGTGTACGGGAACAACGGCTCCGCGTTGGGTTTTCAAAACGTTATATTCCCCAATTGTTAAAGAGGGGTCACAAGCCCTTTTAGCAAATTATCCTGATGACGTATGGGTTACGATTGACGGTATTGTTGTACGGCCTTTAAGTGTAAACGGTTTTACGGGTGAGATAGAGTTAGACCCTTACATTTATGCTAATGTTGCTACTCAAAAAGCTGATCCGTCTTTAGTTCCCGGTCCTAATAGCATTGTAAAGTGTACTTACCGCAGGAATCGAACACTTTTACGGACGGATTTAGGGCAGAGGGTATTTTACAGGATTACTACGGTAGCTGTCCCGCTTAATTGCGACTTGAGCAAAGTTCGATGTGAGAGTCTAGTTGAGACGCCTTTAGCAAATGCCACTGCTACAAGCTCCATGGAAGTTGAAAAAATCGATTACATGTGGCGTGAGGCAGTACGACGTAATCGTTGGATATTGGAGCAAGGCGGTGAGCGTGTAAAGGGTTTTATTCGTAAAAGTGTTGGTATCCCTTGTACTTGCATCCCCAATGAAGTGCATAAACAGCCTTTGAATGATTGCCTAAAATGTTTTGGCGTTGGTTTTTTAGGAGGCTATGAAGGGCCTTATGATCTTTTAGTTGCTCCTGATGATGCGGAACGTAGGATAGCTCAAAAGGAGCAAGGTAGAGCGTTAGAGCATACTTATGAGGTATGGACGGGGCCGATTCCTGTGTTATCTCAACGTGATTTTTTGGTGAAAATTAATGGTGATAGGTACTCTGTTGGCCCTGTTAGATTTCCTAGTAATCGAGGGATGGTTTTACAACAGCATTTTAATATAGGGCATTTGGATGAAAAAGATATTCGTTACAAGGTGCCTATGGGGAATGCTGTCAAGTATTCCGCCGTACAAATGGTGCCTATGGGTCCGGAACAAGAGGCTGATGCTCAAGTAACTGAGAAGCCTAATATTCCTGATGAGCGAGAATTACGGGGCCGTACGAAGGCTTGGGAAAATACGGAATTCTAATGGCTGTGCCTTTTATAGCATCGAGGGTATATCTCAAGCCTTTGTTGTCAAAAGAACTCTCTGCAGCGGATGCAATGACCGTACTTAAAAAATCAAAGACGGATTTATTGCGGCGAATAAGAGCTAAGTTAAAAAGCCAAACAGTCTTTTCTGCCCGCGCAAAAAGAGCTTTATCCGAGGCCATTTCGATACAAGTAATGGCCTCAAGTTTGCGGGTAATAGCTAACCATCCAGGTTTTGCTCCTTTGGTTTATGGTCAACGCAAAGGGCAAATGAAATGGTTAAAGAAAGCGCGTCGGCCTATTCCGATTATTACGGAGGATGGTAACCTGATCTTTAGAAGTGCAACGGCAAAATCAATGAAAGACGGTAAATGGGTTCATCCGGGACGGCCACCAACGGATTTTGTGACAAGGGCAAAGGATGAGTCTAAAGCTTTTTTAAAAGAAAAATTTAGGGCGGAATTACATCAAATTTTGCGGAAAAAATGAGAATGCCTTTTGGTGATGTAAGAGTTATTGGGGAAGTAGCGGGGACTCATGTTCTTGAGGATATTGGTCGTGATGTGCCTCAAGGTGTAGTGGTAACGATACCGGGCGATTTGGCGATACGGTCAAGAGATTTATATCGGGCCATAGCTCAGAAATATATTAGATGCTTGAATGCAACGGAATTCCCTAGACATTCCGCGCAACAATCGCCTTCAATAAAAAAACCGCCGTCTCCTCCACCTCCCCCATTGTATCCGCAAACTAAGGAATTAGAGGAAAAGGTACGAATTTTAGCGGTACAAGCGCAACAATTAAAAGCGGAAAATGTTGCTTTAAAGACGGCTCTACAACAGGCATCTCAAGCCCAAGATCAGAAATTGGATTCAATTCTTGTAGCAATACAAAATATCTCCTTATTAGATCGATCTATAGACAGGCCCGAAAAAGTTCTAAAAGAGGTAGCGGAATTAGCTCCAGTGTTTATTCCTTCGAAGATTCGACCAGATGGCGTATCCATTCGTGTTGACATTCAAGGGGAAAATTCACAATCAGATATTTCTGAAACGCTAAATCAGTTACGCAAACTTAAAAAAGAGCTTTGATAAAGTTCTTTTCAAAAATGAGAGAAAAGGAGTCCTTTTATGCATTCAAGACAAGCCAGTTTATTTGAGCAAGCGGTAGCGGTAGCTGATCGTACTGCTGCTGCTAAGAAGAAAAGGTCTGAACATCAACAGCAGGGTGTTGCCACACCGACATCTCCGATTGTTCCTGGTGTCTTGTGGAAGTACACTGATGAAGAAGACAACGTGTTTTATCTTGAGCAGAAGGTTACGGGGACCGTAGTGTCTCCTACCACTGGCAAGAGATTCACGCCTAAGCTTCGTCAAACCTTGGAAAAGGTTACGCAAGTTAAAAAAGAGATGAAAGAAGATCAAGGTAAGTAAGCCTTAGACTTTTGCGTCCCGTGCTGAAAAACAGTACGGGACAAATCTCATTTTTTTCAGGAGGCTCTCTATGATTTTTCAGGGAGGCACTTTGCATGCTTCGGTTTGTGGTCATCTAGAAACTCTATGTGGTCAATCTAACTTCTTAGAGTTAGGCGCTTTAGTTGCCGTTCTTAGAACGGCGTCGATGGTGCATCAGAGTCATCATTGGCAAACTTCTGGCCCATCTTATTATGGTGATCATTTATTGTTTGAGCGTCTTTATAATGATTCTCAGCCATTTATTGATCAAGTAGCTGAGCGGACTATTGGCTCTGGTGGTAGTCCTGATTTGTTGTGTCCTAAAGTACAGGCTGAATTGCTAGACAAGATTACTGATCAATGTCCGTCAGTGTCAAACGCTGCTTCGATGGTTAATTGTAGTTTAGGGATTGAGAGATACGTTCTAAATTGTGTCAATGACACTAGAGTTGCCCTTGAGAATAAGGGACAACTTTCAAACGGGACAGATAATTTGTTGCAAGGGATAGCGGATAAGCA
>Ga0315294_10000928_pt1 | contig 31782 bp, 23 predicted proteins | sample YL17G13_40_MG_FD_203626 | JGI IMG/M metagenome (GOLD analysis project Ga0315294, IMG submission 203626) | Sediment microbial communities from Yellowstone Lake, YNP, Wyoming, USA - YL17G13_40 | ecosystem: Environmental > Aquatic > Freshwater > Lake > Sediment | place: USA: Wyoming | collected...
CCGGACAGAATCGCGACAAGGATTATTGTTAGCCCACCCTTGAGAGCGTTCATTTCTACCCTCCTCTCCCTTTTAGGGATTTCGGCTGACTCCGATTTTATCGAGCAACGTCGGCGGTTTCAGATTCGCCCGCTCGACCTTAAAATCGTTGGCGATGAGCGACGATTCCCCGCTCGTCTCTTCCTCAGCCTTGAGATAAAGGCGATAGGGTCCGGGTTCGACCTCGGGGATTTCGAGGCGTGCGAGGTAGGCTTTTCCCAACGGTTCGGCCTTATCCGAGAGGATCGCTAGAGGAACGGCGACGATACCTCCGAGTTCCAGGTTCTCGAGAAAAGCCGAGATTTTGATCTTCGGCGCCGAAATCTTGGCGATGGCGCACCGAAACGAGGCCCAGATCTCGGAAGGGCTCGAAAGCGTTTTCTCCGTGTAAGGAACATATTGGCGGGTATCGAAACCGAGGATTTCAGAGAGGGAACGAGTCGGCGCCTTCCCTGACGCTTTTGGAGTGAAGCCTTTGAGATAGAATGCGCTCCGCTCGGGCTTCCATAATATGGGAGGAAAGAGCATGATGCCCGAGGATTTCGCCTCGGCGACCGCGGTCGAGACTCCAGCCACCGCAGCGGCTCCCGTCTCGAGGTTCCGCATGACGATCCGGCATTTGTAGGCGCCCGGCGGGACGGCCAGAACGGACAATAGATAGGCTCCCGACGGAGCAACTTTCGTCAAATCCTCCTCGCTCCGGCGGAGTTCGACGATCTCGTCCGCAAGGTTGAAGACAAGGTTGACCACTTCGACCTTTTTGCCAACGACGTTGGCGAGCTTGTCCTTCGGAATCCGGGAGGCAAAGACGAGGTTCCCGGCCGGATCCGCCGAGAACGGCAGGGCCGCCATCTCGAACCGATCCGGTGTCTGCGACAGGGGCTTATCGGCCAGGGCCAGGTCCACGAGCTGGATCGTTTTCTCGAGGTCCGTGTAATCCGCGAAGGGTTTCGGATTGAAATACCCCCACTGGGCGCGGACATCGCAGCCCGGCCGCTTTACGGTCACCCGAATCCTGTGGTATTTCCCGTCCCAGGTCTCGCTGACGGGGTAGCCGAGGACATAATACGACCCGGTCGAGGCATGGACCTTTTCGACAAATGGTTCATAATTATACATATTGAGCCAGTATTGGCCTCCCGTTTCATAGGACGTTTTGGCCAGGGTCCAGGCGCCTGTCAGCCAATCGCTGAGCGTGATCCCGCCTGTGTACAAGGCGTGGACCGCGACGTTCGACGTCTGCAGCTCTCTTAACATGATTTCGTACGGATTATATTTTGGCGAAGCCATAGGCGGGTATGCCGCCGGATAAGGGATTCCCTCGGAAAAAAGTACAAGATGCTTCTGGCCCGGGATGGAGCGGAGCGCGATGGCGAGAGCGGTAAGGCTATCGATATACGTTTTGCCCGAAAGGCGCCACATTTCCGCCATATCGAGTGCGGGCATTTCGGGCATGGGTTGAGAATACTTTGTTTCGGGCCGCTCGTCGGCAAGACCTGCGGCCTTCAGCTCCCTTTGATATTTATCTTCCAGGTCTTCGAACCGGTCGGCCGAATCGCGGAGGCCAATTTTAGAGACGAGGTTGCGGACCTTCTGATGATCGGTCGTCAGATAGAGATGGACCTGAAGGCGTTTAAGGAGCGAATACGAGACAACTCCGATCTCGTCGGTAGGCAGAATTTTGGTATCGAGGAAATTCCGTGCCACCTCTCCCATTTTTCGGACGCCGGCGGGATTGTTGTAGGCGAAATCGAGGAAAAGAAAAAACTTGCGGTTGAGAAGGCGCGGAGCGGGAAGCGGGGTCGCCGCGACCCGTTCTTCGGCAGGTTTTTCCACGGACGCGAGGGAGAGAAGGTGCTTTTCGAATTCCGTCAGCTTCATCTCCTGGCCGTTATCGGAGAGGACGAAGTCTTCTTTCTTGAGATCCGTTACGGGTTTTCCTTGCTTGTCCAAGACAATGACCTGGATGAGCTTGACAGTAACTCTGACTTCATACTGGAGAGGTTTTTGGGGACGGACCGCTTCCTGGGGGACGGAGCTCGATTGAGAGGATAGCCCTGCGATGAGGCACAAGCCAACAAAAAAAAAGAGAATAACGAGGCTTTTAATTTTCGTCATCATAAGACTCCGCAATCCCCTGATTTCCTTATAATTATATCATCTGCATATTAGTATGTCATGGCGAGCGACTGAAGGGAGCGTGGCGATCTCATAGGATCTCGGGAGAATCGAATAGGATTGCCGCGCCTCAAGAACGGCTCGCCATGGCCATAGAATACTAATTACTGCGCTCATATCAGTCATGATGAAAGAAAGCCTCGGTTATCATTTTATGATTTTGGGCTCGGTCTCCACGGTGAAAAACTTGTATTTATCGTAGGTCAGATCAATTCCCATTTTTTCTATCGGACCTCGAAAATCAATCCCGGGATAGGCGGCATGGACTTTTGATCGCGAAGGAAACATGACGCCGTTCTTCTCAATCCCGTATTCGTGGGTCGTCAAAAAAATGGGCTTGATATTCAAAATGGCGCAATCGTTCAAGACATCCTCGTATCCGTCGATCGGCACGCCTTCGATCTCGCTTTTAAGAATCTGAAAACTCTCCGTATCGACCCAGATCCTGGCAGACCAGATTCCGTCTTCATTTCCGGACTTGGGCACAGCCTCGATGACATGGGCTTTTTTGCCATGTATCTTCTCTTCGTCGATGATCCTGTAGTTGAACCTCGGCTGCCGGTCTCCGGCCAGCACCCGCAGGGGGGCGAAAAGAGAGCTCAAACCGGAGAAGCGCCTCTCTTCCAAGATCTTTTTCTGCTCCGCGATTTTACGGCCGTTCTCTTTCAAAATAAATCTCCGCTCGTCGATTTTCCCGCCTTTCCTGACGATCTGATAGTCGCAAAGAAAGTCATTCCTCTTTGTCAGTTTCGGGTCCATGATTTGGATAGGTTTTCCGACCATGATCCATTGTCCGCCGCCCAGGGGCTCGTTCTTGACGATAAGCATCGCCCAATGAATATTGTCTAACAAACTGTAATGCGTTTCCCTGATCCTCTCTTCACAAAAGAAATCCATCACCGCGCCGGCGAGTTTCCCGCAATAATCTCCGCTCCGGACGAGCACGGTACGCAGTTTTTCCAGGGAAAGGGGATCCGACTCGCCCTGAGCCTCCTCGCTCCAAGCGTTCTCCTGCGCATAAACCAATGGATTGAAATTGTAGGTATAAAGAAACTCCGCGCGAACCGGTTTGTCCTTGCGTAGGACAGGCTCGAATTTCCACTTGCGGAAGGCCTGCACGGTCGAATAATTCAGATAGGGATGGATAGGCTTTACAATATTGACTCCTTGAACGATCCCTTTCTCGTCGATCGTGATCCGCAGCCCAATTTCGCCGCCGATGCGGCGCTGTCTCAGCTCCTCCGGGTAGGATGGCCGGACCTGAATGATGGCGTTCGGCGCCGCGACAAGGTCAGTTTTTTTGGCTTTTTCCGGCTCGGGCTTTTTCGCACTCGAATCGCCGACCGTCGCCAAAACCATCATGAAATAGGCCCGCCCTCCATAAGGCACACCGACGATAACGGGATCGCCGATCTCGATAACGAGCTCTTGGTCGACGATGACTTCCATCAGCTTATCGTTTTTGGCCGCCTTATAGGCTTCGTTCAATTCCGTTTCCCGGGTTCTCTCGGTTCGCAGCAAGCCCTCTCTGGTTTTAGAGATGATCGTCCGAAGAGTAACTTTTTGAGGAGAAAGCATTTTCGGGGCCAGCTTTATTCGATAGGCAACCAGCTTGCCCAAGACGACATCATCGAGGAGGGGAACCTTTCCGTTCCACTGTTTCTCGTGGACAAATAAATCTTCTACCGTCTGCAAACTGTATAGATCAGAAAGGGCATTGATGACGGCAGCCGTCAGCTCGCTTTCCGAGCCTGTGACTTTATCCTTGAGCGAGGACAGTTCGGGCCTGGAAGCTGCCGAAAGGACTTCGGCTTGCTTCAGGCCGGGCTGACCCTCCATCCAAATTCCCTGGAAGAGGTGGACTTGGATGAGGATACGCTCCGCGGCAAAGACCCAGGGCGTTGTCAGGATGAAAGCAATGACCAGACAGAGGGACCAAAATTTATTTTTCATCCCCCTTCTCCACTAAGGCGAGATCAAATCTGATCCCATCACAAAACAACTTTCGCGGCGTTTCTGGACAAAATGAAAAAGTCAAATTCTAAAGTCTCCGGTCACTGTTCATTTTATTTTTCAGAATCCTCGGCCGAAGGATTCAGATCGCGCAGCCTAAAATCAACCGTCATGTAAAACTCCGATTGAACCGGCTTTCCTTTCCAAATGACGGGCCGATACGTCCACTGTCTGATGGCCTCGACTGCGGATTTGGCCAAATCGGGATGAGACGAGCCTAAAATACGAACCCTTATCACCTTTCCTTCTATGTTCGTAAAGACGTATAAGGCAACCCACCCTTGGATGTTCTCTTTTTTACACTTTTCCGGATAGGTGGGCGTTACCGTGAACGCCGGCTGGGGAAGGATGGAACGCGCCTGCCTCCAATTCAGTTCGCCTTCCCCTGGTTTGATGGCAATCCGACCGACCTCGGCTCCGGAGGCCTTTTTGACTTCGAGCGAAAGGAAATACGACTGGCCGTTGAGAGGAAATCCCAGGACCACAGGATCGTCCAAGTTGAGCGTGATTTCGGTATTGAGAATTTTTACTCCTTCCTCTTGCCCCGTATCTCGGCGCACGTCGATTTTTAGCGAGATCGTTCGACCGTCGAGCGTCTTCGGGTAGAGATGGATCGGGTAAAGATTGCCCTCGAAGAGAATCGCCTCGTTCAAGCTTTCCTTCTTGCCGTCCCAGAGGATCTGGGCAGAGTTGATATGATCCAAGGTTTTAAGCTTATAGATGTTGGCCAGCTCAGCTTTCATTGCGGACACTGAATTCGGCCCGGCGCTGGAAGCGGATAAGGGCGCCTTGGACGGAACAAACCAAGTGTCGGAAAAAGAGGTGATAATGACCGGACTGCCTTGCGCGAGTGAATCTCCGTCGTTCGTCCCTCGGAAGAGCCTCGATTCAATGATGTAATTGTCCTGGGCAAAGGCGCCAATACAGGCGAGCGATAGGATACCGAGAAAAATCATAATCGCGAATGGCTTTTTCATCTTAGCTCCCCGGGCTCCTTTGAAGGAGCAATCCATATGAAAGAGGCCGTCCGCGTTTGATAGATATACGCCTTGGCACGCATTCCTCCAAGCTCCGCCGAAATTACCTGGACTCTCGGAGCGGCGGCGATCAGATCTTTAGGCAAAGAAGATTCCGGGCCGGATATTTTGTGGTCATTCCGCCGCAAAATGAAAAATCCGATTGCCCCGAGAAAGAGAAAAGCCGCGGCTGCGGCGGCCAAGCTCCATCTTCGGGCCAGAAGCTGCCATGGAGATATTCCCGGACGAAACGTCTTGGGCCGGTTCTCACGCGAAATAATCTTCGGCCGGATCTGCGGCCACAAATTCGGCGTCTCCCGAATCCAGTCCGGCTTGAAGAAGGCGCGGACGACATGATCCTTAATAATGATTTCTTCAGCGCAGTACGGACAGCGCTCAAAATGCCTTCGGATGAGAGCGCTTTTCCATTTCCTTATGGGAATCGCCGCATATAAAAACTTATAAATTTTGCACATAGGAATTCCTTTCCAGTCCTTTTCTCAATTTTCTTTTGGCATTGAACAAGTGAACCCTGGCCGTGCTTTCCGCGCAGTGAAGAATCTCGGCGATTTCGGCAGCCGTGTATCCTTCATTCATGGATAAGGACAGGGCGAGACGTTCTTTGACGGTGAGTTTCTTCAAGAGCGGGCTGAGAACGGCTGATTCGTCCGTTCCGGGCTCCGTCTCGAGGCCGCTCATGACCGAGGCAGTTGCTCCCGCCAGTCGGAATCTATATTTTTTCTCTGTTTTCACTTTCCTGATCCGGTCCAGGCATCTTTTAGAGGCAATCGCATAGAGCCAATTTTTGAAATCCTTAGCGCGATCGAAATTTTGCAGATTCACATAGGCGCGAAAAAAAGCCTCCTGGGCTGCGTCCTCGGCCTCAGCCCTATTTCCCAAGATGCTCCAGGCCAGGGTGAGGACGCCGGCTTGGTATTTGTTCACGATCATTTCAAAGGCCTCTCGATCGCCTGCCAGGCAAAGGGCAATGGTTTGGTCGTCATCCATGGGCCCCATGTTCCCTCTTAATACGAATATGTCCCTTTTAGCGTTTATTCTTCCGTGTTATTAAATATGGTTCTCTTCCATTTCGTGTGGGGAGAGATCGTCTGGGAAACGATCCGGAAACGGCCTCGCTCCCCATCCGGGTTTTTCGCGCCGTTCCCGAGCCCCCCTTCTCGGCGGCGAAGAACTCGCTTCCCGGCCTTGATTTTACGGATGTTCGCCGGGAAGCTCAAACAACTTCGCCGGCCGGCTTCTTCCGAGCCGGCTGCCCTCGAAGGAGGACCCGGGAAGGCTAAACCCTCCATGGTCGCTTCGGCCGTCTCCGGATCGTTTCTCTTTTCTACCCACACGAAATGGAAGAGAACCTTAAATATTAATTGCACTGTCCTGCCGCATCAACCTGATTGGGGTCAAAGCTACTCATTACGCATAATTCTTCAGCGATAGGTGCGTAAAAAGTAGCTTTGACCCCATTATTTGACTTCATTATCTAAAAAAACGCAGCATAAAATGTGCCAAGAAATGAGCGGAGTCATGAGGGAAAAAATGTTTTAGAATCTGTAAGTTATGTCTCTATTTGAGGACATCTGACCGCACATTTCCTTACGGGCTTGTAAAGAAATTGGGGTCAAACCTACTCGTTTCGCAGAATTCTCCAGGGACGGGCGCGAAACGAGTAGGTTTGACCCCGATTTTATAAAAAAAATCGCGGGTGGCGCGGATGTTGCCCCGTAATGCCCGAAGCGCCTGAGTGGCGGGTGGGAAGAAGCATGATAAAAGATTTTTAATTAGCGATATTAAACCCCCTCCCCCCTTGGCCAATCAAGGGGGATTTGAAAGGTCGAAGGGCATTAGGGGCACGTCCGCGACAGGGCCCGCGGCCGCTTTTTATTTGGCGATTTGGATGTTGCGCTTCTCGAGGCTCGTGCCCATGGCCTTGTCCAGCCTGGCCACGGAAAGGATGTAATCGACCTTTGCCTTGAGCTCCATGGACCGGGCATTGGCCAGCTTTTCCTGGAAATCCAGGACGAAATAGTTCGTGGACAGCCCGACCTGGAGCTTCTGGACCTCCGCATCCAGGCTTTTCTGGGCCAGCTCCCGGGCCACCCGGTAGGCCTCAGTTCTCTTGGCGTTTGTCTCGATCATCCGGACGGAATCGCTGACGTCCAAGATCATCTGCTGCTCCTGGTTTTTGAGCTTAACGAGGCTCTGGTCCAGATCCATCTTGGCATAGGCATAATCGGCTTTCGTTAGGAAGTTGCTCAGCGGGATGGAAAGCGTCAGGCCGATGTTCCAGTTCTGGTAGAGGAGCTTGAACGCATCGCGGAGGGAGCCCCCCGCGCTGCCCGGCTGCTTGCCGATGATGACGCCCAGGAACGGGTTGTCGTCCAAGTAGAGGATACGGTCACCGCTGATCCCGGGGCTCCAGTAGGAAAGCTGGAGGTCGAGGCCGGGAAGCATCTGATTCTTGGCGACGCCGACGGTGAGCTCCTTGGATTCGATGGTCTTCCTGAGGGCCTGGATATCCGGACGCCGGTCCGTGGCCCGTTTCAAGGCCTCATCGATCGTCACCGTCGCCTCTTTGAAATCCGGCATGTCCTTGGGCACGATCCTTTTCAGACGGGCGTCGCCTTCCGCGGCAAGGTTGATGATCGTCTTGAGGACTTCTTCGGTCCGGGTGATCAGCGCTTCGGCCTGGATCATGTCCGCTTCGCGGGAGGCCACCTGGGATTCGGCGATCAGGATCTCGATGGGGGCGAGCTGTCCGAACTCCACTTCCTTCTTGTTCTTGGCCAGGAGGTCGCGGCCGAGCTGGAGCGACTGCCGCTTGACGTTGGTGTTCTCGATGGCATAGACCAGGTTCCAGTAGGTTTCCTGGACCAGGTAAATCGTGTCCACGAGCGTGTTTTGGAGCTGGATGTCCGAGATCGCCATATTGTTCTCGGCCTGAACGATCTGGGCGCGGTTGACCTTGGTCCCAAAGTTCTTGAGCAGGGGCTGCACAAAATCCAGGCGAAGAGTGCTGCCGTAACGGGGATTGATCAGCTGGAAGGCCTGGTTGGTATCTGATTTATAGCTCTGAAGGGACAGCGTCAAATTCCCGCCCGTCGGGATGGTCTCAACGACCCCGACACTGTAATCGGACAGACGGTTGATGCTGGTGCCCGCGCCCTGAATCCACCAATAGGAGGGAGTTTCCTGGCGGTTGGCCCCATAGCTCAGCTCGAAGCGCGGCATGAAGATTTCCTTGGCTTTGGCGATGGAGATGCCGGCCAGTTCGGGGTTCATCATTTCGATCGCGACGTTGAGATTGTTTTTCAGGGCTTTGGCGATGCATTCTTCAAGGGTCAGGTTTAGGACCTCTTGGCTCTGCCCCATAGCCGGTTGGAGAAAGAGGGCGATCACCAGAAGCGCCATCCATCGGATTCTTATATTCATGTCGATCCTCCGTAATAAAAGCCTTCAGTCTATCAAATTGCTGTTATCCAAGGAACTCCCCTCTGGCGGGAGAACGCAACAGTATACCACACCTATTTATACGATGGCGGCCGGCTTTGGTTCCAAGCTGCCCGTCAACTCAGAGGGGAAGACCCCTTCCGAAGGTCGCTTCGCTTCCCGCCTCCCCTGCCCGGACGGCAAATGATCGCCGGTCGACATCCCTTCATCGTCAGCGGAGAAGCCGGATTTCAAAAACGGCCAGGCCGAGGCGGCGCGTGTCGCCGCTGCCGGAGCCCTCACCGGGAACAAAGGTCGGCGTGGAGAGCTCGATTCTATAGAGGCGGGAAGGTGAAAAATCGAATGCGGCCGTGAAATTCCCCCGACTTCCCTTTTTCCCGTAAAAGACAAATCTTTTTCCCTCGCGAAACGTCTTCGTTTCCTCTTCATAAACCTGGAGGGACACATGCAGCGGGGCCGTATCATCGAGCTCGGAGAAAAAGCGGATCTCGATCGTCCGGGCCGGGATGCGGACAAAGACATAGCTGCGGGCCTTTCCTTTTGTCCATCTCCCGCCGACGCCGTAGAGGTCTTTTTCCCAATCCCACCAGCCGCCGCCGAATTTATCCACGACCTGTTCTTTGGCGGCGAGCAGCCCGGTGTCGAAGACAAAGACGCGGCCTTTGCACCGCCGGCAGACTTCTTCGGTCATGGCGTTCCGCCGGATAGCGGCCCGCTTTTCCGAGCGGAACACGTCTTCTAACTTCGTGCTATCGATATTCCCCAAGCGCATCTCACCTTCATAATCCAAGCAGCAAAGGACGAAATCGCCGTTGGACAGGAGCCCGACGTTTTCCGCCATAATGCACGCCCGGGGTTCTGTATTTTCTTCGATGTACACATATTGATCGGCAGGGACAACGCTCTTAATAAAAGCCAAGTCCCGGGACCAGAGTTCCAGCGACTTAAAAACCAACAGCACGCTGGGCAAGAACATATAGCCCCAGAACACCTCGTCCTTCAGGCGGTGGAAATTCCCGGGAAGCTGGTCCCTGGCCAGGGCCACGCGGGAGCCGATATGATCCCGGTATTTCTGCAGGGCGAAATTCCGCTCGTCTTCAAAGGCGCGGGGATACCGAGACCGGATCGTTCTGGCGAACCGGTCCAGCCTGTCGAGCATGCTCCGGATCCATTTGAGCTCGGCTTCTTCGCTCGAAAAATTCTGCCACAGATGAAGGCCCGAATCGCTCTGCACGGTGGAATCGTGGGACAAGACATAATTGGAGGCGACGTGGATCTCCAGCCTGGCCGAGCTTCCCATCCGGAACTTCTCCTCGACCATATCGAAGAAAATCGGGAAAAAATCCTTGAAATGGAGCTTGTCATAGCCTCTCATCCGATAGGCCAGCCGGGTGACGGTCTGGAGGCTCATGGCCAATGTCACGTTGTTGTGCTTGAGGATCTCCCGCTGGACATGCTTGTCGGCGAGAAGAGTCATGTTCGTGATCAGAGTCACGGGATGCCCGTATGCCTCAAACAGCTCGAGATATTCGAAGAGCCGTTTATTCAGTAGCGGTTCGCCCAGGACGTTCAGGAGAACGGGTGTTTTGATGTCCAGGGCCTGGAGCTCGTCCATCAGTTTGCGAAAGCGGGAATCCGCCAGGTGTTCCTTCCGTCTCCGGAGAATATCCGACGGGCAAAACGTGCAGTGCATATTGCAGTGGCTGGTCAGCTCGATAAAAAGAGTTTTCGGCGGGTCGAGGGGCGCATGGCTGTTTGGGCGGGACGTTTCTTCAAGCATCGGCTCGACTGTTTTTTGCATTTATAGCATAAGGGATGGAGGAAAGCAAAAATCCTGCTTGCCGCTAAATTTGCCGATAGGAATGCCCGACGGGTCCTGTCGGACACTCTTGGAAGGAAACCCTTTAGCGAGGTTTCCTTCCAACGGTCGCTTCGCTCCCTGCCATCCTTCCAAGGAGCATTCAACGATGAATCCAAGGGAGGATGATCCTTGGAGGGGTGGCAGGGCGGGCATTCCCGCCGCCCGTTGGAGGGGGACCCTATGAAAGGGTCCTCCTCCAAGAGTGTCCGGGGGGCCCCCGAACCACGCCACCCGTCGGGTGGGGGCTCTAATTGTTGATTTAGTGGAATGTCAAGCATTTTTGGCTAATACAAACGCAATAAATAAAGTGACAATGTATGGGCGGCGCTTAGGCCGACCTAAAGCCCCCGTAGCGGAGGGGGGCCCCGTCGGCTTTTCCGACGGGGGGAACCGACGGGACTGGTTCCCCGGGGCCCGGGGGCTACGGGCGGCCTAAGCGCCGCCCCAACGGGGATGTCATTTTAATTATTGCGTAAATATTATTGAGCTTTTCCTATCGGCGAATTTGCGGTTGTTCCCGGCCCTTGACATCGGCGGGCGAGTTGACTAATAGTCTGGAAGATGACGCGAGTCCAGAGGCTGCAGCGCCAGGTCTTTTTTCTCCTGACGGCCTTGTCCGTTGCTCTTTTCCTTCAATTCCACAGCCAGGTCCCGTCCTTCACGATTCTCCGCCACGCCTACCGCTTCCAGCCGGGATCGTTTGTGTTGTCGGCGGCACTGATCTACCTTCTTCTTCTCCTCGTCTGGGGCTTGTTCTCTCAATGGCTGGTCAAGAGCTGCGGGATCAAATACAAAGAAGCCCTGGCCCTGGATTATCAGACGTATCTGCCGCTGTTATCTTTCATCCTGACCCCGCTCGCGCTTCTCCATTATCTGACATTCGACGATCTCCAGGAGCGTCTAAAGCTCTTCCTCCTGGCCGTGATCTTTGCCGTTTTCTACCTCAAGGCTGTTCAATCCCTTCACTTGAGTCGGGAAAAGCAGACCGTCTGGAGACGGCTGTCTGAGAAATTCTTCGCTCTTTCTCTTCGAAAAAGGATCCTTCTCCTCTTCTTGGCCGCCCTTCTTGTTTACAACGCAGGCGCCGCTCTTATGAATTCGAACGGGGTCACTTTTTCCGGAGACGAGCCCCACTATCTTCTGATCGCCCACAGCCTCCTCCATGACAAGGACATCGACCTGGCCAATAACTATGCCCAGCAGGACTACGCGAAATATATGGCTCCGGGGACATTCATTCGCGCCCACACGATCCCCGGAGCGAAGTTGAACAGCCAATACTCCTTCCATTCTCCGGGGATTTCCCTGCTCATGCTTCCGTTCTATGCCCTGGGCAGCCTGTTTGGACTAAACGGAATTCTCTTTTTCGTCCGGCTGGGCATGAGCATTTTCGGCGCCCTGCTGGGAATCCAGTTGTATCTCTATGCCAGGCAGGAATGGCGCAGGGAGAAGCTGGCCCTGGGATTGTGGTTCATGTTCAGTTTCACCTCGCCCGTCTTTTTCTTCTCCATCCATGTCTATCCGGAGCTCATCGCCTGCCTCTTCTCGCTCACAGCCTTCCGCCTCATCCGCTTTTCCTCAGTCCTTGCCAAGCCGCGGCTCCTGCTTCTCGGGTTCCTGATCTCGTCGTTTCTCTGGTTCCATGCCCTCAAGTATCTCCCGATCATGGGGCCGCTTTTTCTCTATGGCCTCTGGGTTCTCTTCAAAAAACAAAAAGGCCGCGGCCTTGCCTATTTTCTGGCCCTGGCTGGGGCGAACTTGGCCTTTTATTTTTATTTCCAGTATTCCCTGTACGGCTCCTTGAACCCGACGTCCGTGACCTGGCAGGGGGCCATGGATGGACAGCAGACCTTGAATTTCTTTAAGGAAATCTTGGCAGACATTCCATTCCGCTTTCGCTGGGAAACCCTGGCCGGCTATTTCTTGGACCAGAGAGACGGGCTTCTTTTTTACGCGCCCATCTACTTTTTTGCCCTGCTGGGCATGGTCGAGATGGCCCGGAAAAAGGGAAGAGATTTTCTCCTGCTCCTTTTTATCACCGCTCCCTACATCCTTTTTTACGCGTTCACGGCGCAGCGAGGGGGATATTCTCCGCAGGCCAGGCCGATCATGGCCGTCATTTGGGGAATGGCAATTTGGCTCGGCTATTTTCTGGCATACAATGCGAAAAAAATATTTTCTTATCTTTTGAATTTCGCCATCGCCCTCAGCTTGGTCTTTGTCTGGATCCTCCTTCAAAGTCCGCTGGCCCTTTTGCAGCCGACGACGGTCGGGACGACGGAGCGCGGCGGAGATCTCTTCTACCGGCTGAGCAACCTGCATTTTTACCTGCCGAATTGGCTCCCGTCTTATATCAAAGTCGAGGAGTGGAGGTGGCTTCCAAACTTCGCCTGGCTGGGTGTTCTGGTCGTTTTCCTTGCGGCCTATCTCCTCGTCCGTAAGCACGAATTTTCCATCAAGTTCTCCCGGCATCTGGTTCTGACATTCTGCGGATTGGCCGTCTTTTTTGCCTGGTTCGTCTTCTATCCCCGGACCGCCCCCTATCCACCCGTCAAGGCCTCCCTTCCCTCCGGAGACAAGCTCACGTTCTACGGCCTCTCCCGCGTGGCCTTGATGCGCGAGCCGGCCAAATTCTCGCTGCTCGAAGACAACCGCGATTATGATTTCACCTTTGTCTCATGGAGAAAAATCCAGAAGCTCAAGGTGGAGTTCGGGTCCTTAGCGGGCGATTACCTCCTTCGGCTCCGCTTTTTTGACCAGCCGGTGATGGAGGAAAAGACCGGGAAAGAGGTCCGGACGGCCGTTTTTGAATCGCCGCCCGCCTACCACCGGAAGAACCTCTTCCTGTACAAGGTTTCGATCCACCTGGAACGGCAGTCGGACGTCCGGACGGTCCTCAACCCGTACGTTTTTGCGATCCGTCCCGTCCGTTGAACATTTCGAACTTGACTAGCCCCTTTTTATGAAGCTTGAACTTGACCAATGTCTTGAGAATGGAAAGCCCGTAGACAATGCTCCGGCCGAGCCCGATCTGCGAGGCGGCGGGAAAGTAGCGCGTCTCGATCGGGATCTCCTTGATCCGCATCCTGTGGAGAACGCCCTGGGCGATGATCTCGGAATCAAAGACGAAGTTGTCGGAGTTCTTCATGAAATTGACGGTCTCCAAGTAGCGCCGGGAATAGGCCCGGAGCCCCGAATGATATTCGGTCAGATACATGTAAAAGGTGGCGTTCTCGAGGGCCGTCAGGAAAATATTGGCCAGGTACTTCCATTTGGGCATGCCGCCTTCGAGCGGCCGGCCGCCCAGCATGCGCGACCCGAACACGGCGTCGCATTCGTCATACAGGAGGGGCATGACGAGCTGGGGAATGACCCGCGGGTCATACTGATGGTCAGGATGGACCATGATCATGATCTCACCGCCCAGCTTCAAGGCCTCTGTATAGCAGGTTTTCTGGTTGCCGCCGTAGCCCCTGTTCTTGTCATGGACAAAAACCCGCAGTCCTAATTTTTTGGCGAGATCGACCGTATCGTCCCGGCTGCGGTCATCGACGAGAATAATCTCATCGACCCAATCCCGGGGGATATCGTCGAGCGTCTGTTCGAGCGTTTGGGCGGCGTTGTAGGCCGGCATGACGACGATCACTTTTTTGGCCCGCTTTGGTTTTTCGTCCAAACGCTCACCTCGCGCTTCACGGAGCCCTTTACTTATACCATAAAGCAGAATCCCTTCTCCACTTATTCGCCGGGGCGAGGACTGATTAGGAGAAAAAATCTTGAGAGAAGAGCTTTGAAAAGGGAAGAAGCGACCATCGACCTTTTGAATCCCCCTTGATTTCCAAGGGGGTAGGGGGATTAATAACTCTAATTGAGAATCTTGTGACCTGGAAAAAAATCTGTTGGCAAACGTTATCCTCCGAATTCTTGAGGGAAGCCTCTTTGAGGCCGGCAAGCATGTTTGAGCTTGAACCATAAAATAATATGCGCTGAAATGTGGACAAGGACAAGGTTCTCAGGCGGCTTTCGAGCATGCGAGAATCGCAGCCGCCGAAAAAGGCGAAATTTTTATGGCGTGAAAAATCCCGTTAGGGAGCGAATCCCTTTTCAAAGCTCTCTTTTCGAGCTAACCAGTCCGAGCCTCTCTTGACAGCCCTCCCAAAGTCGACTATTAATCAGGAAGATGAATTGGAAACGCAACCGCCCGGCCTTCTTTTTGCTTCTCCTTGGTGCCGCGGGCGCAGCCCTTTATCTCCAATTGATCGTCCAGGCCAGACGGTTCACGATCCTCGACCATAAATTTTCTTTTTCGATGCTCGCGTTCTTGCTGTTTTTTCTCTTCTGCGCCGGAGTCTTGGCAGCGACATGGATCCTTTGCGCTCGCGTCGAAGCAGGCAGATTCGGAATCGATCCGGACGACAGGCTCCGGGACGGCTCCCTGGCCATCATCCCCCTGCTTCTGCTGTTTTTCTCGCCTCTTTTACTAAAACATTATTTGAGCCGGGACGACCTGCAGACGAGGCTTCTTTGGCTCGGCATTTTTACCGTCCTGGCCGTCCTTTATTTGAAGTTCGCCGACTATTCCCGGATCCTCCAGGACAGGTCGTTCTTCCTCAAAAAATGGAGGACCCGCTTTTGGAGCTTACCCCTCAAAAAAAAGCTTGTCTGGATGTTCATCACGGCCTTTCTGGTCTATAACGCCTGCACTTTGATCCTTGTCGTCCAGGGCACTACCTTCTCCGGCGACGAGCCTAATTATCTTCTCATGTCCCACAGCCTTCTCAGAGACAAGGACATCGACCTGGCCAACAACTTCGCCAACAAGGACTATTTTCATTTTTATGACAAGGCGAGCAATCCCCGCCTGACGCTCGGCATCAACGGCCGCTACGGAAGAGATGGAAAGCTCTACTCCGTCAACCTGCCGGGGATCTCTGTGCTCATGCTTCCCTGGTACGAGCTGAGCCGGCTTGTCAAAGGAACGCTGCGCACGTTCATCCTGAAAGGCAGCCTCTCCATCTGGGCCGTGCTCTTGGGCCTTCAGCTTTATCTCCTGGCCAGAGACCTCTTGAGGCGGGAAACCCTGGCCTTTATTCTCTGGATCATGGCCTCGTTCACCACGCCTCTTCTTTTTTACGCCGTTCATCTCTATCCGGAAATCCCGATCGCCTGCTTCTCGGTCTACATTTTCCGCAAGATCATCTCCGCGGCTTCGCCGTCATCTCCGCAGCTCGTTTTTCTAGGATTTCTGCTCGCCACATTCCATTGGTTCGGCGTGAAGTATTATGCCCTCTTCTGGCCGCTCCTGGCCGTCTCCCTCTATTATTTGATCAAGCATCATAGAGCGGGGAGGAAGATTTTCCTTTTCATCGTCTTCCCGGTCCTCTCCATCATTCTCTTTCATGCTTTTATCTACAAGCTCTACGGGACGATTTCTCCTCTAGCCATATATGCCGGCGTCATGATGCCCGAACAAGCGGAGGCCGCCAGAGAGGCCCTGCTCAGCACGCCTCTCCAGGCCAGAATCGATGCGTTCTTGAATTACTTTATGGACCAGAGAGACGGGCTGCTTCTCTATTCGCCTTTTTACTTCTTCGCGTTTCTCGGTCTCGTCGAAATGGCCCGCAGGGCGCGGCGGGAGCTACTCGCCCTTCTGTTCATTGGGCTTCCATTCATCCTGGTCTGGGTGGCCATCGCGAGCCGGCCCGGCCGCTGCCCGCAGGGCCGGGTCCTGGCGCCGCTCGCCTGGATCGGCGCCCTGCTCATCGGCTACTTTCTGGCGTTCAATCGCAAGAGATTCTTCTCGCTTCTCTTCTGGGGAGCGAGTTCCATCGGCCTGGTCATCAGCGGGATTCTCCTCAGCCATCCCTCGTTTCTTTATCAGCCGACGACCCATGAGTATACCCAGCGCGCCGGCGATCTTTTTATTTATTTGAGCAACCTGAATGTCTTTCTGCCTTCGGCTCTGCCATCTTTTCTCCAGATGCGCAATATCGGTTATCTGCCCAATTATTTCTGGGTTCTGGCCGTCGCGGTGTTCGTTGCGCTATATGCGATTTTAAGAAATAAGAGACCGGAAGCTTCTCGGCCGGCACGGCCAGTCATGTCGGCGGTCGTTTGTCTTTTGGCCGCTTCCGCCCTTTGGGTTCTTTTTCCTCGAGCCGCCTTCTATCCCGTCCGGACCTTCACCTTTCCTTCGCAGACAACGCTCGGCTTTTATCTGTTCCCCATGGACAAGGATCTTGTTGTGAAAAAAGAGGCCGAGCTTAACTTTTACAATGTCCGGTCCCGGACGATCCGCTTCAGCTCCAAAAAAAAGCTGGAAGAAGTGAAACTCATCTATGGGGCGGAACAGGGAGAATGCGCCGTGGATGTCCGATTCTTCGACCTCCCGCTTTTTGAAGGACGGACAAAGAATGAGAAGAAAGAATGGATCTTCGAGCCGCCGGCCTATTTCCCTTTCCGCAGTCTCTACGTGTATGAGATCAGCGTGGCTTTCAAGGAGAGACCCTCCGGGAACTTGGCCGTCAATCCCTATTTTTTGCAGATCGTTCCGCTGAAGGATTAGGACGGGAGCGGGGATATGCATCAAGGTCCAAGGAGAAGGCGGGCTTTTTCTCGCTCCTGAGCGTTTCCAAGGCCAGCCCGCCGACCATGGCCGCATTGTCCGTGCACAATTTCGGCGATGGGATATAGAAATCCAGGCCGCAGGATGTAGCCCTCTTTTCAAACTCGACCCGGAGCCTTTTATTGCGGGCCACGCCGCCGCAGAGGATCAGGGACTTCGGGTGGAGACAATCGGCAGCCCGGGACATATTTTCGAGAAGCGCTCGGACGACGGCGCTTTCGAAGCTTGCCAAAAAGTCCCTGAGCTGTGGATGGCCCTTGGAAATCCTATTTTCCCTGATGATCCTCAGGGCCGCCGTTTTGAGCCCGCTGAAGCTGAAATCGAGGCTGCGGTCGGTCATGCGCGGCAGGGCAAAATCGAATCGAGCCGGGTCTCCGTTCTCGGCCAATTTCTGGATCACCGGCCCTCCCGGATAGCCCAGCTCCAGGAACTTGGCGATCTTATCCAAGGCCTCGCCGGCCGCATCATCCCGCGTTCTACCGACGAGGTCAAAGCACAGTTTTTTTTTCAACAAAAAGAGGGAAGTATGCCCTCCGGAAACGATCAGGGCCAAGGCGGGAAACGAGATCTCCCGGTACTCAAGAAAGACGCTTTGGATATGGGCCTGGACGTGATCGATTCCGACCAGAGGCTTTTGAAAATAATAGGCCAGCCCCTTGGCGAAGGACAATCCGACCAGGAGAGACCCGACGAGTCCCGGTCCTTGAGTGACGGCATAGACATCGATTTTCTCGAGCGAAATGCCGGCGACGGCCAGGCTTTCCCGGACAATGGGATCGATGGATTTCAGGTGCTGGCGCGAGGCTAGCTCCGGGACCACCCCGCCATAGGGAGCATGGATCTCGTCCTGGGACAAGACGATGTTGCTCAGGATTTTAAAATCGTCTTCTAAGACGGATGCCGCCGTCTCATCACAGGATGTTTCGATGGCCAAGAGGTGCATCAGCTTTTCTCTAGCGGGGCCAAATTTTTCTTATAAGGCGGATAAACGATACCTCGCTCCGTAATAAAAGCCGAGATATATTTAGCCGGCGTGACATCGAATGCCGGGTTACGGACCTGCGCGTCCGGCACCGTGATCAGCCGGCCGTTGATTTCCTTGACTTCCTGGGCCGGCCTCTCTTCGATCGGGATCCTGCCGCCATCCTCCAAAGAGAAATCAAATGTGCTCAGCGGCGCCGCGACATAAAAAGGAATTTTATTCTCCTTGGCCAGGACGGCCACGGAATAGGTTCCGATCTTGTTGGCTGCATCGCCGTTGCGGGCGATCCTGTCAGCGCCGACGATGGCCAGGCTGATCTCCCTTTTTTGCATCAGCCAGCCCGCCATATTATCGACAATGAGAACATAGGGAATTCCCAGCTTCGAAAGCTCCCAGGCTGTGAGCCGCGCCCCTTGGAGAAAGGGCCTCGTCTCATCGACAAAAACCTTGATCTTTTTCCCTTCCTCGAAAGCGGCGCGGATGACGCCCACGGCCGTCCCCCAGCCAGCCGTGGCCAACGCACCTGCATTGCAGTGGGTGAGGACCGCATCGCCGGTTTTGATCAAGGATTTGCCGAAAGACCCTATTTTCTTGTTGATCTCAATATCCTCCCTCTCGATGTCCAGGGCTTCTTCGATTAGCCTCTTTTGCACGGCCGGGAGGGGCAGGTTACGGCTATCTTTGTAGATCCTCTGCATCCTTTCAAGCGCCCAGAAAAGGTTGCGGGCCGTCGGCCGCGTCGCCTTAAGCCGCTGATAAATCCGGGAAAATCCTTTATCGGCATCCTCTTGAGAGGCCACCTTCAAGAAGCCAAGAGCAACGCCGAACGCCGCCGCTACGCCGATGGCCGGAGCGCCGCGGATGACCATTTTTTCGATGGCATCGGCGACGCTTTCATAATCCCGACACTCCAGGTAGATTTCCTCTGCCGGCAGTCTTCTCTGGTCGATCATGACGACTTTATCTTCGGCCCATTCAATCGTTGGCAGCATCTTGCTTTCTCTCCGGGGTCAAACCTCAACAATCAACATGTTAAACGCCGACGGGATAAGAAGCTGGGAAAAAATGTTGATTGTTGAGGTTTGACCCCGATCATTCTGTTCATCGCGATGAGTATAGCGGCACTGCGGGATAAAGTCAAAAAATAAAACTTGACTTCCTCCATTTAATATGTAATATATGATTATCATATTTTACATATAAAATGGCAGAAGAAAAAATAGTTTCCGCGACAGATGCCGTCCGAAAATTCTCGGAGCTGTTGAATTTCGTCAGATATAAAGGAGAAAATTACACGGTCGTCAGGGGCGGAAAACCTGTCGCTGTTCTTCGCCCTGTAGAAATGGCCCCAGAAGCCCCGCCCCATGCGGAATTTGAAGCCAAGTCCCTTTCGGAATTTAAGAAGCTGATGAAGAATCTGCCCAAGCTGGGCGCCGAGGTTGAGAATTTCGAACGCGACATCAAAAAAGTCCTGCAGTTCCAGCCCTCCCTTCCCAAGAAAAGCCCATGGGAATAATCTTCGACACGAGCACCCTGATCGGCCTGGAGAGGGCTTCTTTAAGTCTCGAAAAGCTCGTCAAGGGCAGGGAGAGCGAGCCTTTCGGCATCAGCATGATATCGGTTTCTGAGCTTCTCCATGCGGTCCATCGGGCAGATTCGGAGGCAAGGCGCGAGCAGCGCGAGGCCTTTGTCGAAAAGATCCTGGAGATCTTTCCCCTCTATCCATTCGACTTGAGCGCCTCGCGTGTCTACGCCAGGTTTTGGGGCCAGTTCATCAAGAAAGGAGTTGTCGTCGGCACCCATGACCTCATGATCGCCTCGACCTGCCTGTCTCTAGGATTCTCCGTCCTCACGGCCGAGATCAGAGATTACAGGAAAATCGAAGGCCTCCGCATCGAAGAATTACTCGCTTAAAACAATCATTTCGAGGGAAGCTCTTTGCCCTATCCGTCTTTCCTGCACTTGGCGATATAGCCTTCGATCCGTTCCTTCTCGGCGGCGGAAAGTGTAGGATTGGCAAAAAAAATCCCCCCGTCTCCTTCATCTAAAAGGAAAATGGGGGGATTTTGAAAATTACATCTCGACCAAGCCGGCCAGCTTCAGGATCTGGAGATAGTTCAGGATTCCCTGAACGGTCGATCTTCTCTGGGCCTGGGCATCCATCAGTTTCATGATGTCTAAGACATTGTGCTTTCCGTTGATGAGGAGCTGGAGCTCGCCCGTGCTGGACACTTCGGAGGCGTAGGGATACTTGGCTTTTTCGGCCGCGGGAACGCCGTCGATATATTTTCTGTAGCCCTGATAGCCGCCTTCTGTGATCTTGGCCGTTGGCTTCGGAATGATCTTGACCGCCTTTTTCTCGAGGTCCGTCAAGGCGATCACGACCGGCTTCTGGCCCAGCCTGCGGGCCGTTGCCTCCATATGGGCTTGGAGCGCCGCCAGATTGGCATTCCCGACGGCATCGACCGTCTTCTTCATCTGCCCAATGTAATTGCCGACCGCTCCCTTATCCATCGCCAGCTCGAGGATCGAATCGAGCGTGTCTTTTTCATTCAACACGGCGCCTTCCACATAGGTCCGGGCCGACTTGTAGGAATCGGCCAGAGTCTCGGCTTTCGCCCCGTTTAGGATTTCCAGGGCCACGACAAACTGGTGCCCGATGCGCCGGGTGGCGTTGCTCGCCGTCTCGCCCGCAATCTTGATGGCCATATTGTCGTCGGCGTTGGCGACCGTGTAGGCGCCGGCCGCGCCGATCGCCGCCGCCCGCTTCAACTGGGTCGCGTCGGACTTGTCGGGCAGATCCCCCGAAGTATGATACCAGCGGTCCGGCCAGGCGATCATCATGACGCCGGGAACCTGGACGCCCCAGTCGTTGAACACCTCGTGGTCCGACGCTCCGTAATGGGTTTCGATGGAATAATAAAACGGCTCGTCGGCGCCGAATGGGGCCACGACCCGGACCGGGACTTTATTGAACCCGCTCCGGTTCTGGATGCGCTCGCGGTTCCCTTCTCCGACATACCGGTAAAAGTTTTCCATGACATCGTTGATGTAGTGGGGATTGCCGTAGGTCGTCCTCATCAGGCACATGAAGGCCTGGTTCTTGCTCAGCCATTCGCCGACCATATCCATGTTGATATTGCAGAGGGTCTTGTCCATGATCGCCTTATTGGCCCTGACCCACAGGCTTGTCCCCGAGAACTCCGGGCCCCACAGAAAACGGATCGTCCGTTTCGGCTTGGGCAGCCGGCCTTCCTGGATGAGCGTGTTGAGGAGGCGGCCGGCCTCCAGGATTGTCGCGCTTCCCGACGTGTTATCGTTAGCCCCGAACTTCGACATGCCCTCAAAGAGATGGGCGGAGAAAATGACTTCGCCGGCCGTGGGGTCCGTGCCGGGAATATAGGCCACGACGTTTTCCATCTTGTATTTTTCCTGCTTGGACTCGACCTGGGCACGGGCGGTGATCTTCTCGCCGGCCATCAGCCGCTGCTTGAGAATGTCTCCTTCGCGGACGGGGAGTTGAAAGCCGAACTTGGGCTTCGGCGGAGGCGGAGGAGGCGTCTGCGGCTGGGCGGCCTGGGCCGGCTGCCCGGGACCTCCCCTCATTCCACGGAAGCTGGCGATTCCCGCCCACCCCATTTGGAGCGGATCAAAATAGGGCCGGGACATGCTGATCCCGATGACGCCCAAAGCGCCCTTTTGAAGGCAGGCCAAGTTATGCACGGCGCCCAGGCTTCCCTCGGTCACCACGATCTTCCCTTCAACCTTGGCCGCTTCGATCTCGGCAGTCGTCCCACGGCCAACCCAGACCAACTCGCCCGTCACATCCGTCGTCGAGCTGCCCGAAGCGAGCATCGGAACCATATCTCTCATGGACGCCAATTTCTGGTGCCTTGGGGTGACTTCCCACAGCTCGCCCTTGACGCCGTCCCAGGTTTCGCCACCCGGATAGGAGACAATCTCTGCGCCGGCCAGCCCGTACTGTTTCAGTTTTTTCAAGATGACCTGGGTTTCCAAGAACGGCCCCGCGTACTCCTCCGACATCCGGTCGCGGTTGTAACCGTTGATATCGATGATCGTGTTGAGGGCGGTCTCGCCCGAAGCCTCGCCGACGATCTCATCGATCTCGTTTTTGGGAAGCAGCGTCCAATACAGCCAGGGCGTGTATTGGGCTGCCGCCAGGCCTAAAACCACCAAGAACGAGAGGGCCAGAATGATAAGCTTCTTTTTGTCCATGAGTCCTCCTCTATTAGGATTACGAAAAAAGGGGTGGGGTGGTTCTATCTTTTTCCCCAACGTGCTATTTTTGGGAGCTAAAACAAAAGATAAAAGCGTTCCCATTTTTTTATTGATCCGCAAACGGCTGGTCGATAGACACGGCTTCCATACCGCCCAGGAAGCGGCTGCCGTTTTCCGTGACGACCATGCAGTCCTCGGTCCGGACGCCGAATTCTCCGAAGATGTAGATCCCCGGCTCGTTGCTGAAGGTCATGCCGGGCAGAAGCTCGAGCGTGTTGCCCTTCACGAGATAGGGATATTCATGCCCTTCCATCCCGATGCCGTGGCCGACCCTGTGGGCAAAATATTTGTAGCCGGGCCCGTAGCCCGCCTCTTCGACGACCTTGCGGGCGGCGGCATCCACGTCCTGGCAACGGACGCCGGGCCGCGCCGCCTGGAGGGCCGCCGTCTGCGCTTTTTTAACGATATCCCAGACAGCTCTCTGCTGATCCATCGGCTTGCCGAGGACGACGGTCCGGGTCACATCCGACCGGAAGCCTTCGACGCCGCATCCGCCGTCGACCATGACCACTTCGCCTTCGCGAAGCGTTCGCGGAATCCTCGACCCATGCGGGAAAGCCGTGCTTGAGCCGAATTGGGGCCCGCCGCCGCCGCTCGCTCCCATTTTCGAATGGGCACTGCTGATGAGAACGGATAGGTCCCGCTGACTCATGCCTTCCCGGAGCTGTTTGAATCCTTCCCTATAGGCCAGCTTGGTGATCCTATTGGCCAGGTCCATATAGGCGATTTCCTTTTCCGTTTTCGTGCCCCGGCAGCCCTCTGTGACGACCGCGCCGTCGACAAGCTCCAGCCCAGGAGCGTCCCGGCGGATTCCGAAATAGACAAACGCGCTGGTGGACGGATTGATGCCCAGGCGTCCGCTTCCGACGCCCAGGTCCTTCATGATTCCGGCGATGAGCTTATAGGGGCTTTCATACTCCTCCCAGACGCGTATTTGTTGGCCCGGTGGGATGAGTTCTTTGGCCCGCTCAAGCTCAAAGGCCGGGCAGACCCATACGGGACTTCCTTTGCGGCCGAGCAGGGCGCCGAAGGTCCGCTCGCTGGTCCCCCAGCCGACCGTCGTGAAATATGCCAGGTTCGTGCTGCCGGTCAAAAACAATCCGTCGACCTTGTTAGCAGCCATCAATCCTCTGGCTTTCTCCTGCCGCGCTTCGTAGTCCTCGGGCGCCAAGGGCTTGACTCCGGCCGTCATGTTTTCAAGCCTCGCCATTTCCGACGCGGGCGCCTGCGAAAAAATATTTCTCACAAAGCCGAACGTTGCGATGGAAAGGCCTCCGATTTTCAAAAAATGCCGGCGAGATGCCATGTGTCGACTCCTTTAGGCCAAGGGGAGAAAGATAGATGGAAAAAGCGGCCAACCTTGAAAAATTCTCATCGATAAGTCCTAAACGTATATCACCGGCATCCCTTGATGTCAAATATATCAACGGGGTCAAACCTCAACATTCAACATTTTTTAGCAGCGGGGAAATAGACTTCTTTATAAAAAAGGTTCTCTTCCATTTCGTGTGGGTTGAAAAGGGAGACGATCCGGAGACGGCTGAAGCGACCATGGAGGGTTTAGCCTTCCCGAGCCCTCCTTCGAGGGCAGCCGGCTCGGAAGAAGCCCGCCGGACACTCTTGGAAGGAAACCCTTGATTAGGGTTTCCTTCCAACGCTCGCTTCGCTCTCTGCCTTCCTTCCAAGGAGCATGATCTGATGAATCCTTTATGGACATGGAGATTGGCCGTAAAATCGAGGCCGGGAAGCAAGTTCTGAGCCGCCGAGAAGGAGGGCTCGGGAACGGCGTGAAAAACCTGGATGGAGAGCGAGGCCGTTTCCGGATCGTTTCCCAGACAATTTTCCCCACAGGAAATGGAAGAGAACCTAAAAAAAGACCTTCCTCCATGGGATTGAAATGTTGAATGTTGAGGTTTGACCCCGATCATTGACTTTTCGAGCCGACTGAAGTAACTTGTAACTGATAAAGTCTTGGCCCCCAATTCGATTGAAGCTAAGCCTTCGAAGGAGGTATAGATGTTACTATTTGGCACGGTCGGACCGCAGGAGCTCCTCATCGTCTTGCTCATCGTGATCCTCATCTTCGGCGCGCGCAAGCTTCCCGATCTCGGGAAATCCCTGGGCGAAGGAATCAAGAATTTCAAGAGCTCCATCGGCGGCAAGGATAAAGACAAGGACAACCCGCCCGATAAGACCCAACCCCCCACAAAGGACTAATGAAGCGGACGATCGAGAAGCTCACCCAGGAGCGGAGAGAGAAAGAAGAACAGTTTGCTGAAAAGCTTGCCGAGCTTAAACGAGACAGCCTCTCCCTCGAGCATCTCGAAGAACGCCTCAAGACCTTAGAATTTCCAGCCCCTTCAAAAAAAAAGCATCTTCTCACCTCAAAAATAAAATCTTCTCCTCCTGGCAGTGAAGAGCTCCGAGACATTCTGACTCAGGCCTTCGGCTTCACCAAAAAAATATCCGCATCCGTCGCAGAAATCCTGAAACTCCAGGACTCCCTAGCGGACGCCAGGGACAAGGAATGGGACGCCCTCGGCAATAACCACGTCGGGATGATCTTTAAAAGCATGGAATGGCGGGTGGACAAGCTCTCTTCAGAATACGAGGACGTCAAGCTATTGATGAAGAAATTTATGCTCCTCAAGGACCAGTTGAACAGGCTTCTGGCGCTCCTCGAGGAGAAGAAAATGCCCTCCTCGGCTCAGGTCCGGGAAATCCTGGAGCCTCTGGAAGATGCGGTGTATACGGGGTTTGAAAACAGGTTCCGCGGCTACGAAGAAGAAATCAAAAAACAGCAGGAGGGCTATATCCCCTATTTCCGGAAAGGGGGAAAAGTCCTGGACCTGGGCTGCGGACGCGGCGAATTTCTCGAGCTTCTTCAGAAAAACGGGATCCAAGGAACCGGCATCGACGGCAACAGCCAGATGACTGATATGTGCTTGGACAAAGGACTGGACTGCCGGAAAGGAGATATCCTGGGGCTCCTGGCGGAATGGCCGGACGCCTCCCTTGACGGCATCTTTTCTTCCCAAGTGATCGAGCACCTGCCTCCGCCTTACCTGAAAAAGATGATCGACATCTGCCAGTTCAAGCTCGCCCCCTCCGGAGTGCTGATCCTGGAGACCATCAATCCCACCTCCGTTTTCGCGCTGGTCCAGATCTATTACCTGGACCTTTCCCATGAGAGGCCCGTTCACCCTCAGGCGCTGAAGTTCCTGATGGAAAGCGCCGGCTTCGAGGACGTCCGGATCCAGTACTCCGCCGAGCTCGGAACCGACAGGCTCCAGAATCTGCCCGGCGCCGACGAGGCCAGCAGTATTCTCAACCGGAATATCGACCGCCTGAACAGCCTTCTCTACGCCGCGCCGAACTATGCCGCGATCGGCAGAAAGAGGTGACCATGTCTGTGTATGCCGGCTTCGACCTCGGAGGCACTCAGCTCAAGTATGGGCTCACCGACGAATCCGGCGTCGTTCTTTTCAAGGATAAAGCTCCCACCCCGCCGACCATCGGCGGGCTGATGGACCTCCTGGAATCTCTCTGGAAAGATCTCCAAAAAAGAGAGGCCGGGAAAATCAAAGCCGCGGGATTCGGCATCCCTGGTATCTACAGTTTGAAGGAAAAGAAAATTTTCCAGTCGCCCAACTATGCCGACCTGGACAACTTCGACTTGTATCCCGCCGTTTCCCGGTTCATCAAAGCGCCTTTCTGGATCGACAACGACGCCAACATGGCCGCCTTCGGCGAATGGTCATGCGGCGCGGGCCGGGGCGTTTCGAGTATGATCCTGCTCACCATCGGGACCGGCATCGGCGGCGGGATCATCCTTGACGGCAAGTTGTGGCAGGGAAGCTGCGGCTATGCCGGCGAGATCGGACATATCGTTGTGAACCCCAGGGGCATCCGGTGCAAGTGCGGCATTCAAGGATGTCTCGAAACCGAAGCCTCTGCCCCGGCGGTCGTCAGGAAGTATGCGGCCCTTCGAAAAACAAACGAAGCGGTCACGGCCGAAGAAATCTATCACAGGGCCAAGAGGGGCGAGGAAGCCGCCCGCCAGGCTTTTGCTCAAGCGGGATATTATTTGGGGATCGGGCTCGGCATGGTCATCAACCTGCTCAACCCGGAGAAGATCCTGCTGGGCGGCGGTGTTATGACGACCGGCGAATACCTTTTGGCGCCGACCCTGGAAGAAACCCGGAGGCGGTCCTACAAGGCCACGTTCGCCTGCTGCTCCATCGAAAAAGCCGGCCTGGGCAACGATGCCGGTTTGATCGGAGCCGCATCCTGGGCCCGGGTCAATCTAATACAAACGCAACCAATAAAGTGACAATGTATGGGCGGCGCTTAGGCCGCCCGAACGGGGATGTCATTTTAATTATTACGTTGATATTAGAATCTCCCTAAATTAGAAAATTGGATTCAAATCCAAAAAAAGGATTTGCCGCCCATTAAATTATTGGGCTCTCTTCCATTTCGTGTGGGTAGAAAAGAGAAACGATCCGGAGACGGCCGAAGCGACCATGGAGGGTTTAGCCTTCCTGAGTCCTCCTTCGAGGGCAGCCGGCTCGGAAGAAGCCGTCCGGACACTCTTGGAAGGAAACCCTTGGCATGGGTTTCCTTCCAACGTTCGCTACGCTCCCTGCCTTCCTTCCAAGGAGCATTATCCGATGTATCGATTATGCACATGGCGTTTGCCCCCTAAATCAAGGCCGGGAAGCGAGTTCTTCGCCGCCGAGAAGGGGGGCTCGGGAACGGCGTGAAAAACCCGGATGGGGAGCGAGGCCGTTTCCGGATCGTTTCCCATACAATTTTCCCCATACGAAATGGAAGAGAACCAATTGTTGTTATTAAAGGCCGTTCGTTGGGGAAAAAATCAAAATAAACTTCTTTTTTTAGCACACGTTTCGCTTATAATAAAAACAAAATGGCTAGCCTTTTCCAAATAGGGAGGTCCCATGATTAAAAAAATTGTCCACGTCATCCTTGTCCTCCTCTTGGCCTTCGGCATTTCTTCCCTGAGCTTTGCTCAGCGGCAGACCGGCTCCATCCACGGCCAGGTCACCGACAAGGAAAAGAACCCGCTTCCCGGGGCGACCGTCTCTATTTCCGGTTCTGCCCTGATGGGAACGAGTAATTACGTGACATCGGAAACGGGCTTGTTCCGTTTTCCCTCCTTGCTTCCCGGCACGTACGAGGTGCGGGTGGAAATGCCGGGCTTCAAGACCCAGCTCCGGAAGGGCATCGTTGTCAGTGTTGGAAAAACGACCGATATCACCGTGGACCTCGAGGTCGCGACCATCGAGGAAGAGGTGACCGTCGTGGCGGCATCCCCCGTCATCGACATCAAGTCGACAAAGATCAACGTCAACTACAGCGCCCAGTTCCTGGCCAGCATCCCGATGAACCGTGACCTGTACGACATCCAGAACTCTGTCCCGGGCGCCATCTCCGAAGGCATCGATTACCGCCGGACTTCCTCCATTCTCGGCGGCACAGTCCGCAGCCAGCTCTACGCCCTGGACGGCGTCCCGATGAACGACCCGGCCACGAACTATTCCATGGCCAATATCAACGTCGACGTCTACGAAGAGATCGAGTTCGAGCTCACCGGCCATCCCGCCGAAGTGGGCCAGACCGACTCCACCTACCTCAACATCGTCACCAAGAGCGGCGGCAACAAATTTTCCGGCGGCGGCATCTTTTATTACACCGGAAAGAGCCTGGCCGAAGATTTATTCAGCCCCGAGCAGATCCGGTCCCTGAACGTCAACCCGCCGGAAAGCTTCACCGATGCCAAGGACTTCTCGCTCAACCTCGGCGGGCCCCTGCTCCGGGACAAGGCCTGGTTCTTTCTGAACGGCCGCCGGCTGACCTGGCAGCAGGCCTATGCCGGAACGCCGGAAACACGAATGATCAGGCTGGGATTCACGGACCCCAACAAGATCAACCACTACGGCCTTGAGCATCAGGAATGGCTGGGATTCGCCAAGCTGACCATCCAGGCCACCAAGCAGATCCGGTACATGGGCATGTTCCATTACAACCACATCTATGAGCCGATCTATTCGAATTCCGTCGGGAACGACGCCGCCTATGAATACCTCGAACGATGGGACCATGAAAACACGTACACGACAACCCACCAATTCAATATCGTCCTCAACCAGAACACGTACGTGGACGTCCGAGGCACTTACATCCGCCGCTTTTTCCCGATTCACTCGCTCACTCAGGGCGATTACACGTATTACGATTACACCCAGAAAGTCTATTGGGGATCGTCTCCGTACAACGACGAATACATTCGGAAAAAGATGCTGGGCTCGGCCTCGATCACCCGGTTCCAGGATGATTTCCTGGGCGCCAACCACGAGTTCAAGGCCGGGGCCGAGTTCGACCAGAGCGAATATCACCGCGACTGGTACAGGTCAAATCCGTATTATTTCTACTGGTATGACTATGTCAATAAAGATCCTTATTATTATTCGACCTCGAAAGCACAGGGCCGCCTGAGGATCAGGACCTGCACTCCTGAAAAAGGCATGTGGGACGTCCAGGACAACGCCCGCCGTTTCTCCGGCTACATCCAGGACAGCATCATCACGGGCAGGCTGGCCCTCAACCTCGGCGTCCGCCTCGACTATTCCTACCAATACGAACCAGAGCAGACAAGGCCCCAGCTGAGGTTCGAGGCCAGGCCGCCGCTCCTGAATCCCGCTATCACGGACTCCAATGCGCTCCTCGCCGCCCTGGGCGAGCAGCTTCGCAGCGAAGGCAAGATTTCCCCGTTCGACGCCTTGACGACGCCCTACAAGAAACCGGTGGAATTCACGACGCTATCGCCGCGCCTCGGCATGGTCTATGACATCTTCGGCAACGGGAAGACCGCCTTCAAGCTTTCCTTCGCCCGCTACTACGAGCCCATCTGGACTGCCAAATACAACGGCGGACAGATCTTCGGCGCCAGCTCGATCAATTACTACTGGAACGACCTCAATAAGAACAAGCTCTTGGACCTTCCGCCGACCGACAGCTACGTCGTCCAATCCTATCCCGAGCAGGACCCGAATTATTCTTATTACGGCAAGCTCAAATCTCCGTACATGGACGAAATCACGGCGGGGATCGAGCAGGAAATCGCCAAGGACTTCAAGCTCGGCTTTGAATTCATCTGGAAGCAGAATAAAAACATCGTTGAGGACTTCGACATCATCAACGGCTACGATCCCAACGCCTCCGACGAGATCGGCCCCATCTGGCTGCCCTTCACCTTCGTCGATCCGGGCTGGGATGGAAAGTTCAGCACGGCCGACGACCAGACCATGACGATCTACGGCTTGAGAGCGGACCGCCCGGCGCCGATATGGAAAGGAGGCAACCCTCCCGAAGCCAAAAGAAAGTATTGGGCCGCGATCCTGACCTTTGACAAGCGAATGTCCGATAAATGGCAGCTCAAGGGCTCAATCCTCTATAGCTCCTTCAAGGGAAACGCCGGCGCCGAATACAGTCCGACCGAGGGCGAATCGACCATGTTCGACAATCCCAACACTCTCATCAACTCCTACGGCCCCCTGTCCTTCGACAGGCCGCTCCAGATCAAGATCATGGGCACGTACATCCTCCCCTACGATTTTATCGTCAGCGCTTACTTCCAGTTCCGGTCCGGAAGCCCATGGGCGAGGACCTTAGACCGGGTGTACTTCCCCAGCAATTACATGGGCTTCGGCACCTATGATTCCTATTACGCCGTCAACGCAGAAGTTCCCGGGACAGAGAGAAACCCCTCTTATACCAACCTCGATCTTCGTCTTGAAAAAGCCTTCAAGCTCGGTCGCGTCGGAAAATTGATTTTCTATATGGACATCTTCAACCTGGGCGGCCGGGGCGGAGTCAATGTCAACCAAAACCCGGCGGCAACTCTCCGTTACGACAGGACCCCCGCGACATACGCGCTCTCCACGACCTACGGCCTCGTCACCAGCATCTACGGAGTGCGCTCCATTCGCTTCGGGGCGCGCTTCAGTTTCTAGGCCGGCAAAAAGAGGGGCGGTCCGGAAACCGCCCCTCTTCTCTCCTCCCGAAAATGTCCTACTTGAATTCCAGGGCTTTCGTCAGGACTTCGTTGCCCGTCTTGTTGGTCAATGTGACATACAACAGGCTTTTTCCCTGGCGAATCTGCGCGACTTTCTGGCTGCCGACAATCAAAAGGGGGATCTCAAGGGCAAAGCTTTTTCCCCCCTTCTCGGCCAGTTCGGACTCATCGAGAACCACTTGATGAGCGCTTTTGTGATCCCAGACGAGCTCTTTTTTTGAATCCCGGAGCTCCAGCAAGACCTCCAGCGCCGTGGTCATTTTTTTCCCCTCGGATTTGAACCAGATCCGGCCATAAGGAACATCCAGGTTGACCACACCCTCGATCTTCTGCTCGTCCTGGGCCGTGAGCCTCAAGCTCGCATTGAAGTCGAACAGGCGCTTCTCCTCCTTGAACGTCTTCTGGGCCTCGCCCTGGGCCAGGTTGAGTTCGTGCATATACATGAGGTTGATATCCCGCAGGCCCGAGAGGTCATAGCTCACCAGTTTGTACGATCCGGTGCAGGTGGGATCGGAAAATATCACGGGGAAATTCCCGTAGTACCAGATCTCGCCGCAGCGCGTGGAAGGGTCGCCGCCCATCGGCTGGGTGACCTTGTCCGTGGGCGGGCCGAACAGGATATAGATCCGGCCTCTGTCCGTCAGCCAGCCGGGAATCCCTTCGCTGGCGAACTGCTTGGTGGCCAGTTCGATGCGGTTGAAATACTCGATTTTGAACTCGTTTTCCTCCGTGTCGGGGTCCGGGTCGCGCCGCTTCCAGAAGTCTTCGATGAACTTCGGCTTGTCGGTATCGGGAAGTTCCAGGAAGATCTTTCTCTCCTCACGGGTGACAATAAACCGGACCTTGGATAAAAAATCGGCATTCTCCGGGGAGAGCTTTTGCTCCAGGTTGTAAAGCTTGCAGGAGGCGGACAGGGCGATCGCGGTCAGAAGGCTCAGAAACATTATTTTAGAAACGGTTTTGCTCATTTTTTCTCCCTCAAGGCCTGGACGTTCTTTCGGATTTGAGGCTGGTCGAGACTGATCTCGAGGGACTTTTCCCAGGCCGCCAGCGCTTCCTTGGTCTTGCCGAGCTCGAGATAACATTCGCCGATAGAATTGAGCAGGTTGACGTTGAGGCCGAAATGAGAGACCGCCTGGTCGAAAATCTCGATGGCCTTGGCGAATTCACGCAGTTTTTGATGGGCCTGGCCGGCCAGGACATAGATCT
>Ga0315294_10000929_pt1 | contig 31780 bp, 24 predicted proteins | sample YL17G13_40_MG_FD_203626 | JGI IMG/M metagenome (GOLD analysis project Ga0315294, IMG submission 203626) | Sediment microbial communities from Yellowstone Lake, YNP, Wyoming, USA - YL17G13_40 | ecosystem: Environmental > Aquatic > Freshwater > Lake > Sediment | place: USA: Wyoming | collected...
GAGAGGGTCGGGGTGAGGGTCCCCCTGTAGGGGCGCATGGTATGCGCCCGCCTCCTGCTCCCTCTCCCCCCGGGAGAGGGTCGGGGTGAGGGCTGCATCCTCTCCCGTACGTCAAGCGCTTGCCTGCCCGGACCCTCTTGACAGCGCATGCTATAATGCAAACGGGCGTTCTACCCGCTGCCCACCGCTCCTTGACAGCTTTCCTGCCTCGGATCTGCTCGTGGCGTGCCCGGCCCACGCTCGCCAGGGCGGGCCGCCGCGGTGACGCTCCGCGACGGGGCCGAGGCGCCCCGCGACGCCGCCGCGACGCTGCCGCGCACTCTTGCGCGCCGCCCACCTCGGCCCCCGCAGCATCCCTGGCCATCGCCTTGACAACCTTTCTTGCCCTCCAGCATAATAGCTGCACTCAGTACGGGCTGCGCCGCCAGCGCTCGGCGCTCCGCCCGCCCGCGGGGAGGTGACCAGGTGTACCAGAAGCAGCTCTTGCTGATCCCCGGGCCCACTCCCGTCCCTCCCTCGGTGCTGGCCGCCTGTTCCCGGCCCATGATCAACCATCGGGGCCCCGAATACATGGCCATGCAGCGCGCCCTGGAGCACGACCTGGCCCAGATCTTCCAGACCGGCAGCTACGTGGCCATCCTCACCGCTTCCGGTACCGGCGGCCTGGAGGCGGCCATCGTGAACTTCCTCTCCCCGGGCGACAAGGTGCTGGCGGTGAGCATCGGCGCCTTTGGCGACCGCTGGGCGAGCACGGCCAAAGCCTTCGGCGCCCAGGTGGAGAAGATGGACTTCGAGTGGGGCCAGGCCGCCGACCCGCAGCGGGTGGCCGACCGCCTGGCCCAGGATACCAACCGGGAGATCAAGGCCGTCCTCTTCACCCACAACGAGACCTCCACCGGGGTCACCAACGACCTGGCCGCCCTGGCCGCCGCCGCCCGCGGGCACGGTGCCCTGATCATGGCCGACGCCATCAGCAGCCTGGTGGCGATTGACCTGCAGACCGACCACTGGGGCGTTGACGTGGTGGTGGCCGCCTCCCAGAAGGCCTTCATGACCCCGCCCGGGCTCTGCTTTGTTTCGGCCAGCTCGCGAGCCTGGCAGGCCATGGCCTCCGCTCGCATGCCCCGCATGTACTGGGACCTGCAGCAGGCCAAGGACTTCAGCGACAAGGGCCAGACCCCCTGGACCCCCGCCGTCAGCCTGCTCTACGGCCTGGAGGTGGGGATCGGGCTGATCAAGCAGGAGGGGCTGGCCAATATCTTCGCCCGGCACCGCCGCCTGGGGAGCATGTGCCGGGCCGCCGCCCAGGCTATGGGGCTGGAGCTGCTGGCCGACCATGCCCAGGCCTCCAACGCGGTGACCGCCCTCAAGTGCCCCCCCGGTCTGGGCTCCAAGCAGATTCGCTCCCTCATGCAGGAGCGCTATGGCGTGGTGCTGGCAGGCGGGCAGGGCAAGCTGCAGGACAGCATCTTCCGCATCGGCCACCTGGGCTTCGTGAGCGAAACGGACGTGCTCACTGCCATGAGCTGCCTGGCCCTGGCGCTGGCAGAGCTGGGCGTGGCGGTGGATGGGGCCGCGGGAATGGAGGCAGCGCGCCAGGCGCTGGGGTAGGCACATGGCAAGTGACGACATGCGGGTGCTGGTAAGCGATCCCATCGCCCAGGAAGGCCTGGCGGTGCTGCAGGCGGCGTCCGGCCTCACCGTTACCGTCAACACCGACCAGACCCCGAACCAGCTGCTGGCGGCGGTCAAGGATTGCGACGCCCTGGTGGTGCGCAGCCAGACCCAGGTCACCGCGGCGGTGATCGCGGCCGCCCCCCGGTTGAAGGTGATCGCCCGCGCCGGGGTGGGGGTGGACAACATTGACGTGAAGGCGGCCACCCAGCGCGGGGTGGTGGTGATCAACTCCCCCGAGGGCAACACCATGGCCGCCGCCGAGCACACCATCGCCCTGCTGCTCGCCCTCTCCCGCAACCTGCCGGCCGCCACCGCCTCCCTGCACCGCGGGGAGTGGAAGCGCAGCCAGTTCGTGGGGGTGGAGGTTTACCAGAAGACCCTGGGCGTGGTGGGCCTGGGCAAGATCGGCACCGAGGTGGTGCGCCGGGCGCAGGCCCTGGGCATGAAAGTGCTGGGTTATGACCCCTTCATCACCCGGGAGCATGCCGAGCGCCTGGGCGTCGAGATCATGGAGCTGGCGGAGATGCTCCCCCGCTGCGATTACCTGACCCTGCACGTGCCCCTGAACAAGGACACCCGGGGCATGATCGGGGCCGCCCAGCTCGCCGCCGCCAAGGACAAGCTGCGCATCATCAACGTGGCCCGGGGCGGCCTCATTGACGAGCTGGCCCTGGCCCAGGCCATCCAGGCAGGCAAGGTGGCGGGCGCCGCCATTGACGTCTTTGAGCAAGAGCCGCCCCCGCCCGACCACCCGCTGCTCAAGCTGGAGCAGGTGCTGGCTACCCCCCATCTGGGCGCCTCCACCGAGGAAGCCCAGATCAAGGTGGCGGTGGACGTCTGCGAGCAGGTGGTGGCGGTGCTCTCCGGCGGCCAGGCCCGCACCGCGGTGAACGTGACCCCGGTGCGGCCGGAAATGCTGGGGCGCCTGGAGCCCTACCTGCTGCTGGCGGAAAAGATGGGCTGCTTCATTTCCGGGGTGGCCCCCGGCCGGCCGGTGGAGGTGGAGGCCATCTACAGCGGCGAGGTGGCGGAGCTGGAGACCGGTGCCATCACCCGCGCCCTGCTCAAGGGCCTGCTCTCCCGGGCCATGGAAGAGTCGGTGAACATGGTAAACGCCATGGTCGTGGCCGAGCAGCGGGGCCTGTCGGTCAAGGAAAGCCGCAGCCGGGCCCCCGAGGACTACAACGACCTGGTCACGGTGCGCCTGCGCACCGAGAGCGGCAGCGTGGAGCTGGCCGGCACCCTCTTTGGCAAGCGGGATATCCGCATCGTGCGCCTGGACGAGTACCGGGTGGACGTGGTGCCGGAGGGCTACCTGCTGATCGCCCCCCACACCGACATGCCCGGCGTGATCGGCAAGGTGGGCACCATCCTGGGCAGCAACGACGTCAACATCGCCGGCATGCAGGTGGGCCGGCGCACCGCCCGGGGACAGGCGGTAATGATCCTGGCCCTGGATGACCCGGTGCCCCCCGCCGCCCTACAGCAGATCCGCAATATCGCCGGCATCACCAGCGCCACCCTGGTGGAGCTGTGAGCGCAAAGGAGGCCAGCATGGCCGCAAGAACCATTTCCTGGCTGATATGGGCGGCGGGCGCCCTGGTGGCGGCCCTCTTGCTGCTGCCGGTGGGGCTGGTGCTGGCCGCGGTGCTGGCCGTGGTGGCGGTGGTGGTGGGCGGGGTGCTGCTGCTGGCCTTCAAGGCGGCGCTGGCCGCCCTGGGCCTGGTGGCCGCCCTGGTGGTGCTGGGCCTGGGGCTCGCCCTGGGCCTGCTTATCCTGCTGCCCCTGCTGGTGCTCTGCCACCTGGCCGGGGGCATGCTTGCCGCCGCCAGCCGCCGCTGAGGCGCTCGTCCACTTCCGAACCTGTTATAATGGGCGGACAATGGACAGCAGCCACCGGGAAGCCATCACCCGCGCCCAGCGCATCGTGGTCAAGGCCGGCAGCAACGTGGTCAGCGCCCGGGGGCGGGTCAACACCCGCCTGCTCACCCACCTGGCGGAGGACATCGTCTCCCTGGTGGGCCAGGGCAAGCAGGTGGTGGTGATCAGCTCCGGGGCGGTGAGCACCGGCCTGGGCCGGCTGCACCTGGAGGCCCCCCAGGACCTGCCGGTGCGCCAGGCGGCGGCCGCCATCGGCCAGGCGGAGATGATGGCGGCCTACCACCGCATCTTCAAGCGGCTGGGGCAGCCCATCGCCCAGCTCCTGATCACCCAGGCCGAGATTTCCGAGCGGGGCCGCTACCTGCACCTGTCCAACACGCTCTCCACCCTGCTCGAGAAGCTGCAGGTGGTGCCCATCCTGAACGAGAACGACCCGGTGCAGGTAGGGGGCGGTATCGGCGAGAACGACCGGCTGGCGGCCCTGATCGCGGCCCGCATTGACGCCGACCTGCTGGTGCTGCTCTCCGACGTGGACGGCCTCTACACCGCCAACCCCCACACCGACCCGGAAGCGCGGCTCATCTCCACGGTCACCCAGATCAGCGCCGAAATGCTGCGGGCGGCCACCGACACCACCTCCCAGGTGGGCCGGGGGGGCGCCCGGGCCAAGCTGAATGCCGCCCGCCTGGCCATGAACTCGGGGGTTTACATGGTGATCACCAACGGCCGCCAGCGCCATGCCCTGGGCGGGGTGATCGCGGGGGAGCAGGTAGGCACCGTTTTTGTGCCCCGGCCGGCCAAGTTGCGGGCCCGCCAGCGCTGGATCGGCTACGCCCTGCCGCCGCAGGGGCAGCTGGTGGTGGACGACGGGGCGGTGGAGGCCCTGGTGCGGCGCAATGCCAGCCTGCTGCCCGCCGGCATCCTGGCGGTGCAGGGCGAGTTCCGCCCCGGCGACGCGGTGAGCATCCTCTCGCTGTCGGGCCGGGAAGTGGCCCGCGGCCTGGTCAACTACAGCTCAGGGGACGTGAAGCGCATCCGGGGCCGCCACACCGGGGAGATCGAAGCCCTGCTCGGCCACCGCGACTACGACGAGGTGCTGCACCGGGATAACCTGGTGCTGCTCACTTAGCGCCCGCCCGCATCGCCGCCAGCCGCCACCGCGCCACCTGCAAGTTGGCCTCCCGCACCCGCGCCACCAGCTCCCACTTGGGCCGGTCGGTCACGTCCACCATGCCAAAGGCGAAGTGCTCGCCGTAGACCAGGGCCTCGCCGTGGCCGGGCCCCCGGCCGGTAAGCGGCTGGTCCCGGTACTGGAACCAGGCGGCGCCCACGCACCAGCGGTTGCGGGCGGCTGCCCCCAGCCAGCGCCGGTAGGCCTCCCCGGCGGCGGTGTCGTCCTCCACCGAGATGCCATACCGGCCAAAGCCCCGCTGGCCGCCGCAGTAGGCGGGGTAGGAGAACTCGCCGCACAGAATGGGCTTACCCGTCTTCTCGATCAAGGCGGCAAACCAGGTATCGGCAAACTGGTTGCTGTAGAGGTCGTAGCCCATCACGTCGCAGTGGCGGGCGACAATCAGCCAATCCTCCTCGTTCTGCCAGGCGCCGGGGATCATGTAGTTGCCCAGGTACAGGTGGTTGGGGTCGAGCTCCTTGACCGTGCGATAGACGAAGGCGTAGTAGCGCTCGGCATAGCAGCGCCGGGCCTGCTCCAGGTCGGCCGGCGGCGGCTGCAGGGGCGCCGCCAGCAGGGCCTCCCGGTCCGCCGCCTCCGGCGCCCCCCAGGCTCGGGCCAGGGCCGCCAGGTCGCCGCGGTAGCTGGCGGCCAGGGCCTGCTCCACCAGGGCGCGCTTGGCGGCGGAGGCCGGGCCCTGCAGGAGCTTCGCCACCTCCCCCTGGTAGATGATCTCGTCCACCTCGCTCCCCACCGTCCAGCCCACCACCAGGGGGTCGGCCCGGTGGGGTGCGATTTGCTGGCGCAGGGCCTCCCGAAACTGGACCTGCACCTGGGGGTCGAAGACGTCCGGGTGGTTGACCAGGTTGGGCACGCCCGCCCGGCTGAGCACCGGCAGGTAGGGCGTCTGCTCCATGCCGCCCCACTTGCCGATGCCGGAGAACCCCCAGGCGCGCAGGCGGCGGGCGGTGAGCTGCTGGCTCTTGGCTGCCCAATCGGCGCCGTACTTGCGGATCATGTTGCCGGTGTGGGGGGCGGCATACTTGATGCCCGGATCGGCCCCCCAGGGGTTCTCGCCCCAGGCGGCGGCGTGCGGCCCCTCCCGGGGCGGCAGCCACTGGAAGAGGAACTCGCGGCCGGTGGTAGGCGTCTGGTCCCAGCTCAGGGCGGGGGCGGTGCAGATGCCGGTGTAGAAGCAGGGGTTGCCCTCCGGCGAGATCAGCCACCAGAAGCCCTGGCGCTGGGCCACGCAGTAGCAGCCCGTGGCCGGCTCCCGCCAGCCGGCAAGCTGGCAGCCGCCGTAGCGGTCATAGCCCCGGGGCTCGCCCCACGCGGCCAGGCGGGCCTCCTCCTCCTGCGCCGCCCGCAGCAGGTCGCGGTCGTCCGCCACCTTGCCCGGCCAGTCGGCATAGCGGCACTGGCCATAGCGGTCAATGAAGGGTGCCAGGTGGTCCAGCTCGGGGTAGGCGACCAGGCGGAAGGCCGCCTCCACGGTCAGGGTGCGCCCGGGGTCAGGGCGAAAGTCCACCCGCCGCGGGGCCTGCGGCTCAAACAGCAGCAGGGGCACCGACCGGCTGGCCTCCCGGGCAAAGGAGAGCTCGATCGGCCTGCTCCCCTCCCCGCTCAGGCGCAGCGAGCTCTGCACCACCAGGTAGCGGGCGGGACCGCTGGCCCAGTAGGGGATGGAGTTGGCGGTCACCTGGTCGGCGTAGGGGAGGAAGCGCCCCTCGCTCTCGCCGACCAGCTTCCCGTCCAGCCAGAGCTGGCAGTGGGTAGGGGTGATCACTGCCTGGGCCTGGTATTCCCGGTCGAGCTGCCAGGGGGGGCCGGCAGAGATGAAGCGCCAGCCTTCCCCGTCGCCCACGCCCAGGAACAGGCGCAGGGTGGACAGGGGGCAGGGGTCATCGTCCGGGGCCTGGTTCTCAAAGTGCAGGTAATACCCCCGGTGGGCCCCCCAGTCGTACTGGGAGGCCAGCAAGAAGCGGTTCATGGCAGCCCTCCCCTGCCCTGCCAGGGCCAGCAGGCAGGCAGCCAGGGCCAGGGCGGCGGAGCATCTCATCTGGCGCTTCCTCATTCCTCGGCAAGCGATCTGGGCACGGCCCCCTACTTCCCCCCGGTCTCCTCCCGCTCCTGCCTTGACCGGGGCGGGGGAGGGTGTTAGACTGCAGGGGCCGCTTGGCGGCAAGCACGGCTTGGAGAACCCCGCTGGTGAACGTGCGTCGGCATTCCCTTCCTCCCCTGGTGCGAGGCAGCCATGATTGAGGGTGCGCCCTGCCCGGGGCCGGTGGACCTGGTGATCTTTGACCTGGACGGCGTGGTGTACCGGGGCGAGACGGTCCTGCCCGGCGCGGTCGAGACCATCGCCCAGCTGCGCCGCCAGGGCTACCTGGTGCGCTTCCTGACCAACAACAGCACCCGCAGCCGGGCCAGCTACACGCAGCGCCTGGGCGAGCTGGGCATCCCCTGCCCGCCCGAGGAGGTGATGACCTCCGCCTACGGCACCGCCTGCTACTTCCAGGAGCACGGCCTGGCGGGGGCGGCCATGGTGGTGGGGGAGGCAGGCCTCTACCAGGAGCTGGCGGCCGCCGGGCTGCAGGTTTACTGGTCGTGGCAGGAGGCGGCGGTGGGCCAGGTGGACTTTGTGGTGGTGGGGCTGGACCGGGAGTTTGACTACCAGCGGCTCACCCACGCCCAGCAGGCGATCCTGGCAGGCGCCCGCTTTGTGGCCACCAACCGGGACCCCACCTTTCCCGTGGAGGGGCGCATTATCCCCGGCGGCGGCTGCATGGTGAGCGCCATCGAGACCGCCACCGGGCAGCGGCCGCTGATGATCGGCAAGCCGGAGACCTACCTGGTGGACCTGATGCTGCGCCAGGCGGGCCGGCAGGGCTGCCAGGCGGTGATGGTGGGGGACCGGGTGGACATTGACGTGCTGGTGGGCCGGCGCACCGGCATGTGGACGGTGCTGGTGCTCACCGGGGTGGGCACCCGGCAGGAGGCCGAGCAAGCGCCGCCCGAGCAGCGCCCGCACCAGGTGATCGAGGACCTGCACGGCCTGGGCGGGGCGCTGGCACGCATTGCGGCGCGGGCGGAGCGGGAGCGGCCATGAGCTTTCCCATTGCCCTCAGTATCGCCGGCTCGGACTGCTGCGGCGGCGCCGGCATCCAGGCGGACCTGAAGACCTTCCAGTCTCTGGGCGTCTATGGCGCGGCGGCGCTCACCGCCATCACCGCCCAAAACAGCCGGGGAGTGCAGCAGGCCGAGGCCCTGCCCCCCGACCTGGTGGTGGCGCAGGTGGACGCCGTTTATGCCGACCTGCCGGTGGCGGCCGTCAAGACCGGCATGCTGGCCAACGCCCCGGTGGTGGAGGCGGTGGCAGCCGCCCTGGGGCGCTGGGGGGCGGCGAAGGTGGTGGTGGACCCGGTGGTTTTTGCCAAGGACGGCACCCGGCTGCTGGACGAGGCCGGCACCGGGCGCCTGCTGCATGCTCTCTTGCCCCTGGCCCTGCTGGTGACCCCCAATGCTCCGGAGGCCCAGGTGCTGTCCGGGGTGGCGATCACGGGGGAGGCGGCGGCGCGGCGGGCCTGCCGGCGGCTGGCCGGCTACGGGCCCCGCTACGTCCTGCTCAAGGGCGGGCACCTGCCGGGCGACCCGGTGGACCTGCTTTATGACGGCCGGCGCTATCACCGCCTGGCCTATCCCCGCCTGGAGGGCGTCCCCGTGCACGGCACCGGCTGCACGCTCTCCGCGGCCATCGCCGCCTACCTGGCACGGGGGCTGGACCCGGCGGCGGCGGTGGCAGCCGCCCGGGACTACCTCCAGGGCCAGATCGCCCGCGCCCAGGCTCTGGGAGGCGGCTGGCGGCTCTTTGTGCCCTGATCAGCCCGCCTGCCGCACCTCCAAGCGCGCCGCGCCGTCCAGCTGCGCCCAGGCATAGCCGCCGCGGCGGGCGGGGCCGGGGTTGGCCAGCAGGGTGGCCCCCAGGCGGTCCACCCCGGCGGCCTCGTGAATGTGCCCGCACAGGCAGAGCAAGGGCTGGCGCTGCTCGATGAACTCCCGCACGGCGCGGCTGCCCACGTGCCGGCCCCCGAAGGTCCGGTCCAGGGTGGTGCCAAGGGGCGGCTGGTGGCAGAGCAGGACCAGGGGCAGCCCCGGGGGCAGGTCCCGGGCCGCCTGCTCCAGGCGGGCGGCGAAATCCTGCTCCGTGATCTCGCCCGGCGTGCGGCCGGGGCAGGGCAGGGAGCCGCCCACGCCCAGGAAGGCCACGCCCCCCAGCACCACGTGCCTGCCCTCCAGGCTGGCGCCCTCCGCCTCCAGGTAGGCTCCCACCTGGGGAAAGTCGCAGTTGCCCGGCACCGCCAGCACGTGGGCATTGTGCTGGCGCACCTGCTCCAGCACCTGGGCGGCCGCGGCGGCGTCCCCGAAATGAGTGAGGTCGCCCGCCAGCAGCACCACCTCCGCCGCCGCCAGCTCCCCGCCCGAGCAGGCCAGCGGCCCCAGTTCCCCGTGCAGGTCGGCCAGGGTGATGATGGTCATGCGGCTATCCCGGCCAACGCCTGGGCACGCTTTCCAGCACCTGGCGCAGGCCTTCGTTGCTGTCAATGCGCTGCAGGCGGATGCCGGCCTCCCGGCAGGCGCAGGCGATCTCGGCGGCGCGGTCGCCCAGGGTAGCGCAGTAGTGATTGCTGCCCGCCGCCCGCAGCAGCAGGTAGGGGTCAATGCCCAGGTCAATGGTGGTGTGGGGCCAATGCAGGCCCCAGTTAATCTCGGCCTGCATGGGGGCCGGCATTTTGGTGATCTGGCCCACCCCGAGCTGCAGGGAGTATTCGCCCGCCATGCGCACCAGGCGGGCCACCGTCACCTGGGCCGGTGGGCTGTGGTAGCCCACCGCGCCCCCGGTCGCTCCCTGGCACTGGGCGGCCCAGGTCACCCCCTGCAGGGGGCGGCCCTGGCCGCAATTGGCCCAGAAGGTGGCGGCGGCGCCGCAGTTGCTGATCACAAAGCCGCTCTCGGTGATGTCCTTCAGGTCGCCGAAGAGGGGCGGCACCTGGGGGGCGATCAGGCCGAGCAGGGCGCAGGTGAGGGCGCCCTTGGTGTCGCCCTCGCAGACGGTGGGCTGCATGCGCCGGCTGCCCTCGCTGTCCTGGTACAGGGGCAGGAAGGCGGGCAGGCTGCAGGCGGTGGTGCCCCAATCCACGGAGAGCTCGGGCTGGCACTTGATGGAGACGGCGATCACGTTTTCCTCCGCCAGGGCGTCCAGCCGGTCCCGGGCGGCCAGGTAGAGGGCCACCTGGCGGGCCAGGGACTCCGGGGTGAGCATGGCGGCGTCGCAGGTGATTTGCAGGCCGGCCTCCTGGGCCCAGTCCAGGAACCGGCTGATGCGCTTCGGCTCTTCCGCCAGGATGCGCTCGGCGCCCCGCACCAGCAGGTACTGGTCCTCATTGAGCAGGTCGCCAATGAGGAAGGACTTGAGGCGGGGGAAGTCGTCCTGCAGGTGGTCCATTTTCAGGCAGTAGCTGCCGCCCCAGAGCAGGATGCTGGAGCGGCGCATACGCTGCAGGGCGGCCACCCCCCGCACCCAGGTGGCGATGGGGGCCTTGTCCTCCCGCACCCGCTCGTGGGTGAGGGCATGGCTGTTGGGGGCCACCTCCCACAGCGAGCTGCCTACCGCGGTGAGGGCGGTCACTCCCGCCCCCGAGAGCTGGGGGTCGCTGGCGGTATGCAGGCAGACGGGGAGGTTGGCCTCTCGCACCATGTGCACGGAGAGCATGGGGTCGCTCCAGGACCCGCAGCCCAGCACCAGGCAGTCCACCCCCTCCCGGGCGAACTCGGCGGCCACCTGGCGCACCTCGGCGCTGGAGCGCAGGCCAAAGATGGCGGCGCCGGGAGCGCGCAGGGCGGCCATGCCGTCCACCACCCGGAAGCCCTGCTGGCGCAGGAACTCGACCGTCTCCCGGTGCACGCGCTCGGTATAGCGCTCTTTGCTGCTGGCCAGGGCGGTGGTGCGGGCATCGGTAAAGGCGGCGATGCCGACCGCCGGGGCCTCAGGTTGGGAAGCCATGACTCCTCCTTGCGCCATCAACGTCTGACGGGGGTTTGCTCCATGAACTCCAGGGTCTGGGCAAAGCCGCGGAGGCCGGTGGTGGCGCCCACCGCGGAGACCGACTGTGCCCCCACCGCGTTGGCAAAGCGGCCGATGCGGGCCAGGTCCCAGCCCTGCAGCATGCCGGCCAGGAACCCGCCCACAAAGCTGTCGCCGGCGCCCGTGGTGTCGAGCACCGGCACCTGGAAGGCGCTCACCCAGTGCTCCTCCTGGCGGGTGCGGATATAGCAGCCCTGCGCCCCCAGCTTCAGGCACACCACCTGGATGGGGTAGCGCAGGAGGAAGTCGGCGATGGCGGCCGGCTCCTGCCGGCCCGTGATCTGGCGGGCCTCCTCCAGGCTGGGCAGGAAGAGGTCGGTGTAGGCGAAGCAGGGCTCCAGCGCCGCCAGCCACCGCCCCAGGCCGTCATAGCTGGTGTCCATGGCGGTGAGGCAGCCCGCCTGCTTGGCCAGCTTCAGGGCCTGGGCGGTGGGTTCGCCGTCGAAGGCGGGCATGGCCAGCTCGCCCGCCACGTGCACGATCTTGGCGCCCTGGAAGGCGGCCGGATCCACGTCCTGCAGGCAGAACAGCTGGTTGGCGCCGATGTGGTGGAAGAAGCTGCGCTCCCCCTCCGGGTTCACCATCACCCAGGTCAGGGAGGTGAGCGCCTCGCCGGTGCGGCACACGTGGCAGATGTCCACCTGGTGGGCCTGCAGCTGGGCGAGCAGGAAATCGCCGAAGACGTCCTGGCCTACTTTGCCCACCACCCCCACCCGGGCACCCAGGCGGCCCAGGGCGTTGGCGGTGTTGACCGCGCAGCCCCCGGAATGCATCTCCAACTGCGCCACCAGCTCCAGCTTGCCCGGGTCGGGCAGGCGGGTGATGGGCTTGGCGATCAGGTCAAAGACAAAGTTGCCCACAACCACGACGTCCACTGGGCGCTCCTCCTGCCTGGGAAGGAGCTATTTCGCCCCTCCCGCCGCAAACGCCTTGCTGCCGAGGCCCGCTGCCCGCGGGGGCTCACCGCCCCGCCTCCAGCACCAGCTCGGCGGCAAAGCGGCCGGCAGCGGCCGCAGCCTGGAAGAACTCGGGCTCCTGCTCCAGTCCCCGCCCCATGGTGGTGGGGGCGATGCCGGCGGCTGCCAAGGCCTCCAGCCCGGGCCGGCCGTCCCCCCTCACCACTTTGTGTCGAGCCTCGATGCCGGCCTCGCCCAACTGGCGTGCCACCTGGGCGGCCCGCGCCGGCTCCAGGTGGGGGAGGACGACGGTGGCCCGGGCCAGGGCGGCCCGGCCCAGGGCGACCGCGCTGTGGCGGCTCAGCCCCTGGTGGCGGGGGCGGGGGTCGCCCCAGCCCAGGCGGGGCACGGCCACCGGCTGCCCATCCAGGGCGGCGGCGGCGTTGATGACGGCGGCGACGTCCAGAGCGCTGCAGCCCCAGTCGGTGCCGGTGCCCACGCTGCCCGGTCCCTGCCCGGCCACCAGCACGTCCGCCCCCAGCGCCCACTTGCCTGCCAGCAGGCCGCTGTAGAGGTTGACCGCCTCCAGGTCGCCGCCGAAGGCTTGCCCGCAGGTCACCACTCCCGCCAGCAGCTCGGCCTGGCGCAGCTCGGCGGCCAGGCGGCTGAGGGCGGCGGGGAGGGCGGCGGCATCGGTCATCACGTAGACCACGCGCAGGCGGGCGGCAGCGGCCCGCACTCCGGCGGCGGCGGGCGCCAGCATGCTGTGCAGCCCGCAGGCCACCACCGGGCAGCCCTGCAGGCTGTCCGCCTCCCGCAGCAGGTCATGGTGGGGGCTGGCCGGCTCCTCGGCAGCCAGGCAGGCAAACTGCAGGGGGGTGTAGCGCAGCTTGACCGTGTGTCCCGGGCCGGGCCCCGGCCGGTCGCCGGGCTGCTCTGGGCGCAGGCCGATCACGAAATGCACCCCGCCCGTGCCCAGGCCCAGGTCCACGGCGGTGGTGTTGATCAGCACCTGGTCACCGGGGACCAGAGGGCGCAGCAGGTGGGTGTAGCTGATGGCCCGCGCCGCGCCCTGGGCGGTGGCCACCTCCAGCTCCTGCGCTCCCGGCCGCTCCCCCAGGATGCGGGTGACGGTGGCGGCAGCGGTGACGAGCATCGCGGCTACCGGCCGGCCAGGCGGTCCAGGGTGCGGCTCAGCTCCTGCAGGGCCTGGCCGTAGCCCGCCCAATCGCCGGCGCGCAGGCGGTCCTGGGCCTGTTGGTATTGCTCCCGGGCCTGGCGGGCCAGGGCCTGGTACTGCTCACCTGCTGGCCCCGCTGGCACCCCGGGTGCCGCCCCCGGCGCGGCTGTCGGGGCCGGGCCCACGCGCACGGCCTCGCCCACCACCGCGCTCAGCGCTTCGGCCAGGGTGGGGCGCATCACCACCCGGGTGCCGGAGGCGAGCACGATGCGCTTGAGCTCGGGGATGCCGCTTTCCTCCGAGCGCAAGAAGATAGGCTCGGCGTAGAGCACAGAGGAGTTCAGGGGCAGCACCAGCAGGTTGCCCCGGATCACCTCTGACCCCCGGCCCCGCCACAGGGTGAGGTCGCGGCTGATCTCCGGGGTCTGGTCAATGCGGCTTTCGATCTGGATGGGACCGTACACCAGCTCCTGGCGCGGGAAGGCATAGAGCAGCAGCTTGCCGTAGTCCGGCGGGTCGGAGTTAGCCGCCAGCCAGGCCACCATGTTGCTCTTGTTGGCGGGAGTGTAGGGGATGATGAGCATGAACGATTCCCGCTCTTCGTCGGGCAGGCGCATGATGGTGTAGTAGGGCTCCATGGTGGCCTGGGTGCTGGTGGTGACGATCTCCTCGCCGCCCTTGCCTGCCAGCTCGCTGGCGATCAGCCACTGGTCCTCGGCGCTGTAGAAGACCGCCGGGTCCCGCATGTGGTAGCGGGTGAGCATCTCCGTCTGCACCCGGAACATGCGCTCCGGGAAGCGGAGGTGTGCGCGCAGGGCGGGCGGCATTTCGGCCAGGGGGCGGAAGAGGCCGGGGAAGATGCGCTGGTAGGTGCGGATGATGGGGTCGGCGGGGTCGGCCACGTAGAGGCGGAGCGTGCCGTCGTAGGCGTCGGTGACCGCCTTTACCGAGTTGCGGATGTAGTTGTAGCTGTCCAGCCCATCCTGCATGGGCTGGGAGTAGGGGTAGGAGCGGGTGACGGTGTAGGCATCCTGGATCCAGTGCAGGCGGCCGCCGGCGATCACGATGTAAGGGTCCCGGTCCAGCATCAGGAAGGGGGCCAGGGCAGCCAGGCGCTCAGCAATGTGGCGGCGGAAGAGGATGCGGCTCTCCGGGGTCAAGTCCTGGGTGAGCAGGATGTTCAGGGAGTTGAAGCGCGTGGCCATGGCCAGCCGCACCAGGTAGGAGCGCAGGGAGACCCCGCCCTTGCCCTGGTAGCGGGTATAGACGGTGCCCGTGGCCGTGGGATAGTTCACCTCCCGCAGCCGCGTGCGCACCAGGCTGAAGGTAAAGTCCGGCTCGGTTTCGCCGTAGTAGATTTCCGGGCGGGTGATGCGCAGCTCCGGGTGGACGGTCTCGGGCGGGATGTTCTTGGTCATGAAGTTGGGGGAGCCTTCCTCGGTCGCCTCGTTTACCGTGGAGGCCACCACGCCGTAGCCGTGGGTATAGATGATGTGCTGCTTCTGCCAGGTGGGGCTGGGCAGGCTGCCCACGGAGAGCTCCCGGGCGGAGAGCATGAGCTGGCGGTACTGGGAGCCCAGGTGGTAGCGGTCAATGTCCACGTCCGGGAAGATATAGTAAGGGCGCAGCTCCTGGAGCTGCTTGTAGGCCTTGCGCAGGGGGCGGTAGTCCCAGAGGCGAATGTTGTTGATGGTCTGCGGGTTGGTGGCGATGTCCTCGGCGGTGAGCGGGGAGAGGGAGGGGAAGTCGCGCTCCTCGATGCGGTCCAGGCCGTAGGCGGTGTTGGTGAAGGCGATGCCGCTGCGCAGGTAGGGCGTCTCCGCCGCCAGCTCGTTGGGGGCCACCTGGAAGCGCTGCACCACGGCGGGATAGATGCTGGCACCCACCAGGGAAACCGCGATCAGGAGCAAGAGGCCCGCCGCGGGCAGCCACAGCCCCCGCAGGAAGGTGTTGACCAGGCTCACCAGCCCCACCAGCGTCGCCAGCGCCATGAGCAGGTACAAGACCGGCAGCAGGGCGTGCACGTCGGCATAGGTAGCGCCGTAGATCACCCCCCGGGTGGAGTAGAGCAGGTTATAGGCGTTGAGCTGGTAGCCGTAGGCCTTGGTGAAGAGAATCACGCCCAGCAGCACGGAGAGATGGGCCTTGACGAAGGGGGCGAAGGAGGGGATGCCCCCGCGGAAGCGGAAGGACCCGCCCAGGTAGTGCACGAGCCCGGCCAGCAGCAGGGAGCCGATGAGGGTGAGATAGAGCCACTGCCACAGCGTCTGCAGCATGGGCAGGCGAAAGACGTAGAGGGAGAGGTCCTTGTGGAAGATGGGGTCGCGCACCCCAAAGGCCACAGGGTGGGTGAAGAGCTGCCAGTTGTGCCAGTAGCCGGCCATGCCCAGGCCCACCGGCACGGCAAAAAATGCCGCCACCAGCAGGATAACCAGGGCGTAATAACGGGCAAGATAGTGGTTGACGAGATACGAAAGCTGGGTGCCCAGGTCACCCTCCAGAGGCAGGCGGGGGGTGGGGGCCATGCGCCGGGCGAGCAAGCCGTTGGCGGCCAGCAGGGCAAAGGTGAGCAAGCCGAAGATGGCCGCCATCACCCAGCGGGTGCCCACCACGGTCCAGAAGACGCTGCGGTAGCCGACCTCGCCGAACCACAGCCAATCGGTGTAAAATGCCGTCAGCGCCGGCAGGGCGATGAAGACCACCGCTGCCAGCAGCGCCAGGATGATCCAGACCTTGGTTGAGAAAGACATGTCGCCCTCCGTTCCCTGAGGGCTATTCTGCGGAGAGAGGGGCGCCCCTTCCCCCCGCCCGCAGGAGGATGGGGGCGGCCGTCTAAATTTAACAGGCCGTTCACGGATAGTTTACCGATTGCCGGTAAAGTGAGAGCAGGCAGAGCCCGGGCGGCGCCGGGGCAGGAGGTGTGGATAGTGGCCGTGGTGGAGATGCAGGACCTGACCAAGGTATACCGGCCCTTCCTGGGCGGGTTGGGGGTGCTGGCGGTGAACCAGCTGACCTTGGATATCGAGCAGGGGGAGACCTTCGGGCTGGTGGGGCCCAACGGCAGCGGCAAGACCACTACCATCAAGCTGCTGCTGGGGCTGCTTTACCCCAACAAGGGCCGGTGCCGGCTGTTTGGCAAGAAGGTGTTTGCGATGTCGGTGAAGGAGCGCATCGGGTACATGCCGGAGGCCCCGTATTTCTACGATCACCTGACCGGGGAGCAGCTCCTGCATTACTATGCCAGCTTCTTTGCCATGAGCAAGAGCCGGCGCCGGGAGCGGGTGGAGGCCCTGCTGAGCATGGTGGGCATGCAGGAGCGGCGGAAGATGCTGCTGCGCCACTACAGCCGGGGCATGCTGCAGCGCATCGGGCTGGCGCAGGCGATGATCAACGACCCGGAGCTGCTGATCCTGGACGAGCCCACCTCCGGGCTGGACCCCATCGGCTCCTACCAGATTCGCAACCTGATCGTGGAGCTGAAGCACCTGAACAAGACCATTATCCTGTGCTCGCACCTGCTGGGGGAGGTGGAAACCCTGTGCGACCGGGTGGGCATGCTGCACCGGGGGAACCTGCTGGCCTGCGGCACGCTGGAGGAGCTGCTGCCGGAGGCCAAGGAGGCGCGGGTGAGCATGCAAGTGCCCCCCGAGGCCGAGACCGAGCTCTCGGCCATGGGGCTGAGCCCCGAGTGCGAGGAGGGCCTGGTGTCGGTGCTCGCCCCGGTGGGGCAGTTGGACCCGGTGCTGGACGTGGTGCGCAAGTGCGGCGGCACCCTGTTTGAGGTGCGGCGCAGTCGGCAGACGCTGGAGCAGTTCTTCGTGCAAAAGGTGCGGGAGAGGGAGGTGGTGACCCCATGAGGAGCATCAAGTCCATTGCCACCAACATGGTGGGAGAGGCCCTGAACCGCCTGATCTTCCAGGTGATCCTGATTTTCGGGGTGGTGTTCATGGTGGCCGGTTTCTTCTTCACCTACCTGGACCCCGGGGAGGAGGGGAAGATGCTCAAGGACCTGGGGCTGACCACGCTCACCATCTTTGGCATGCTGATGGCCATTTTCATGGCGGTCAGCACCATTACTCCCGAGGTGGAGCGGCGCACCATCTACTGCCTGATCGCCAAGCCGGTGAAGCGGCACTATTTTTTCCTGGGCAAGTTCCTGGGGTCGGTAGTGATCCTGGGCATCGCCTGCCTGGTGATGGGCCTGGTGCTGGTGCTGGCCCTGTACGTGAAGGAGCAGGTGTGGAGCCTGGAGCTGCTGAGCGCGGTGGGGCTCACCTTCGTTTCGCTCAGCATCATGAGTGCGCTGGTGATGACCCTGTCCACGGTGGCCTCGCCCATGCTGGCGGTGGTGGGAGGCTTCGTGTTCTGGGCGCTGGGGTACGCGCAAGGCTTCATGCACCAGCTCGCCGCCCATGCCGACAATCCCACCAGCCGGGGGATACTGGAATCGCTGGGGTCACTGGCGCCCAATCTGCAGGTATTTGACATCCGGGCGGCGATGGTGGACCAGGTGTACATACCGCCCAGCTACTACTCCTGGCTGGGGATTTATGCGGTCATGTACCTGGTGGTGGTGCTGGTGATCGGCATCATCGCCTTCAACCAGAAGCAGCTATGAGGGAAGCTGCGGGGAGAGCGGGATGATCGAGCCCAAGACCAAAAAGGCGCTGCTGGCCATCGTGCTGGTGCTCTGGCTGGCCACCATGCCCGCCCTGCAGGCCATTTACCACAACCCGGGGTACCACGGCGAGCTGGCCCAGTGGAACCCGAACGTGCGAGAGGGGGGGACGCTGGCGATCATGGCCATGCTGGGCGGCTTCCGCAACGTAGCCGCCAACATGCTCTGGCTGCAGTCGGACAAGTACTGGCACCAGGGGGGCCGGGGCTGGTGGAAGATGCTGCCCCTGCTGCGCACCATCACCCAGCTGGACCCCCACTTTGTGGCCGCCTGGGACACCCTGAGCTGGCACTGTGCCTGGAACCTGCACAGCGACGCCTCGGAGGCGGACAAGCCGAAGTGGATCCAGGCGGGGGTGGACGTGCTCCGGGAAGGGATCAAGAACAACCCCGACAAGTATGACCTGTACTCCAGCCTGGCCTGGCTCTACCACGAACGGGTCAAGGACTACAACCGGGCGGTGCCCATCTGGCAGAAGGTGCTCACCTTCAAGGATGCCCCCGTCACCCAGGGTCACATGCTGGCCCACGCCTATGAGAACACCTGGCAGATTGACAAGGCCATGGAGGTCTGGCGGTGGTGCGTGCGCAGGAAGAGCGACGACATGGTGGCGCGCAGAGCCCTCAAGTGGTTGACGGCGCACAAGGATGACCGGGCGTACCTGATCACGCTGTGGGAGCGGGACAATAAGGTCCGCAAGAGCCGGGGGCTGCCTGCCATGCCCCGGCCAGACCAGGTAAAGGACAAGCCGTAACCATGCGCACCAGGCCAACTGGCGAGGCCGCATCCGAACCGGATGTGGCCTCGCCCGCGTCAGGGAGGCGGGAGGTGAAGCGGGTGCCGCTGCTGATCAACGGCCGGGCCGGGCAGGGGAGGGCAGGCCGGGTGACCCGCAGCGCCATCGAGCGCCTGCTGGCGGAGCTGGGCTACCAGGTGGAGATCACCACCTCGGAGAGCCGCAGCCAGGGGGTAGCCTGGGGGCGAGCGGTGGCCGGCCGCTATGAGCTGGCCCTGGTGGCGGGCGGCGACGGCACCATGAACTCGGTGCTGGAGGGGCTGTGCGGCAGTGACACCGCCCTGGGGCTGATTCCCCTGGGCACCGGCAACTGCCTGGCCCGGGAGCTGGGGCTGCCCCGGGTGATCCGGCGCTCGGTGCTGGTGGCGGCGAGAGGCCGGCCGCAGCCCATAGACGTGGGGGTGATGAACGGGCGGCCCTTTGCGGTGATGGCGGGAGTGGGGTTTGACGCCCGGGTGGTGGCCAGCATGGGCGCCAGCATCAAGAACCTGCTCGGCCCCTGGGCCTACGTGGCCAAGGGACTGGCCCTGCTGGGCCGGTACCGGCCCGGGCAGTTCCGGGTGGTGGCGGACGGGGACGAGCTGGCCTTCCCGGGGTGGCTGGTGGTAGTAGGCAACACCGCCACTTATGTCTACCGCTGGCGGCTGGCGGAGAACGCCCGCATTGACGACGGGCTGCTGGATGTGTGCCTGTTTGGGGCCAGCAAGCCGGCCCAGATGCTGGCCGGCATCAGCTATGCCCTTACCGGCCTGGGGGGCCGGCAGGTGCTCTACCGGCGGGCGGCCCGGGTGGAGGTGGACAGCGATCCCCCGGTGCACGTGCAGGTGGATGGGGAGCCGGCGGGGATGACGCCGGCCCGGGTGGAGGTGCTGCCGGGAGCACTGAAAGTGATGGTGCCGGGCGGTGATTGAGCAAACGCCGGACCTGCCCCTGGCCGGGCCCCACATTGGGGTGGACGAGGCGGGCAAGGGCGACTATTTCGGCTACCTGGTGGTGGCGGCAGTGTATGTGGACGAGGCCGCCGCCGCCCGGCTGGCCGCGCTGAGCCTGCGGGAGAGCAAGGTGATCACCGACCAGCGCGCCCGCCAGCTCGCCCAGGCGGTGCGGCAAGCCTGCCAGCACGAGGTGGTGCAGATTTCCCCCGCCCGCTATAACCAGCTGTACCGGAAGCTGGGGAACCTGAACCGCCTGCTCGCCTGGGGGCACGCCCGGGCCATCGAGAACCTGCTGGCGCGGGTGCCGGCGCCGGTGGCGCTGTCCGACCAGTTCGGCGACCCCCACTACATCGAGCAGTCGCTGATGCAGCGGGGGCGGCAGATCCGGCTCCTGCAGACCCCCCGGGCAGAGCGCGACCCGGCGGTGGCGGCGGCCTCGGTGCTGGCCCGGGCCCGCTTCCTGGAGAGCCTGGAGCGGCTGAGCGCCGAGGTGGGGGTGGCGCTGCCCAAGGGCGCCACCCACGTGCTGCCGGTGGCCCGGCAGCTGCTGGCGGCGGGGGGCATGCCCCTGCTGGAGCGGGTGGCCAAGGTGCATTTCCGCACCACCCGCCAGGCGCTGGCGCCCGAGTAGGGCCGCCTGGAGCACCCCTGCCCTACCGGCTCCTGCCCCACGGGAGGCGACCCTCACCCCGACCCTCTCCCAGGGGGAGAGGGAGTGAGGGCTCAGGGCGAGGGAGATTAGATGCAGCCCTCACCCCGACCCTCTCCGAGGGGGAGAGGGAATGCTTCTCGCGGGGGCGGGCGGGGGTGTATAATCTGGCCATGAGTTCGAGCGACCCCGTCCTGGCGGGATGGGGGGCGTTCCAGGCGCTGGTGGAGGCGATGCGCGGGGGGCGCCCCGCCGCCCTGGACGGTTTGGGTGGCCCCGGGCAGGCCTACCTGGTAGCCTCGGCGGTGAGGCAGGCGGGCACGGGGGCCCTGGTGATCGTCCCCACCAGCGAGCGCGCCGACCAGATGCACGATGACCTGGCGGCGTTTCTGGCCGAGCGCGACACCTCCCCGGAGGAGGCGGGCCTGGCCGTCTTCCCCTCCCTGGAAAGCCTGCTTTACGAGGAGGCGCGCCCGGACCGAGAGCTGATCCGGGAACGGCTGGTAGTGCTGAGGCGGCTGCTGGCGGGCGAGCCCACGGTGGTGATCGCCACCCCCGAGGCCCTGCTGCACATGACCGTGCCCCCGGCCGTGATGGGCGCTGCCGTCCTTACCATCACCGCCGGCGCCGCCCTGCCCCAGGCCGAGCTGGTAGGCCGCCTGGCGGAGCTGGGCTACGAGCGCCAGGCGGCGGTGGAGGCGCCTGGCGAGTTCGGGGTGCGGGGGGGCATCGTGGACGTTTTCTCTTCCACCGCCCTGGCGCCGGTGCGCATCGAGTACTTCGGGGACGAGATCGAATCCCTGCGCATCTTCGACCCCTCCAGCCAGCGCTCCCGGGGCGCCATTTCCTCGGTGGGGCTGCTGCCGGCGCGGGAGGTGGTGATGATGCCGGAGGCGGTGCAGGCGGTGGCCCCGGTGCGGGCCGCCCTGGAGCGCCAGGTGGCCTTGCTGGAGGAGATGGGCAAGCAGGAGGCGGCGGAGCGCCTGCAGGCCAAGGTGGGCTATGAGCTGGCGCAGCTCGAGCAGGCGGCTTACTTTGACCATGCCGAGTACTACCTGCCCTACCTGTTCCCGCCCACCACCCTGCTCGACTACGTGCCGGCGGCGGTGCCGGTGTTTATTGACTCCCCGCTGGATGCGGCAGAGCACTTCCGGGCCTTTCTGGCGGAGGTGGCGCCGCTGTACCGGGCACGGCTGCAAAGCGGCAGCCTGCTTCCCCTGCCCCACGAGCTTTATGGCCAGCTGTCGCTGCTGGCGCGGTGGCTGGCGGGCCGGCCGGCAGCCACCATGGCCCTGGTGCCGCAGGAGGACCGGGAGCTGTCGCCGGCGGGGGCCCGGCAGATCACCGTGGAGGTGCGGGCGGTGGATTCTTTTGCCGGCCGCCTGGACCAGTTTGCCTCCACCCTGAGCGGCTGGCAGCGGGAGCGCTACGCGGTGCTGGTGGCCAGCTACCAAGAGGAGCGGCTGGCGGAGATCCTGGCGGAGTCGGGGGTGCCGGGGGTGATGGCGGCCCGCCTGGAGCCGGTTTTCGGGCGGGTGGTGCTTTCGCACCGCAAGCTGAGCGGCGGCTTTCGCCTGCCCGAGGCGCGCCTGGTAGTCTTGAGCGACCAGGAGGTATTTGGCCTGCAGCGGCTGCGCCGCTCGCTGCGCCGCCGGCATACCCAGGGCATTGCCATCACCTCGGTGCGCCAGCTCGCCCCGGGCGACTACGTGGTGCACATTAACCACGGCATCGGCCTCTATGACGGCCTGGTGCGCCGCAGCGTAGATGGCGCCGAGCGGGAGTTCATGCGCATCAGCTATGCGGGGGAGGACCGCCTGTTCGTGCCTGTGGACCAGCTCGACCGGGTGCAAAAGTACATCGGCGGGGAGGGGGCGGCGCCCACCGTGCACCGCCTGGGGGGCGCGGACTGGGAGCGCACCAAGCGCCGGGCGCGGCAGCAGGCGCGGGAGGTGGCCCAGGAGCTGGTGCGCATCCATGCTGCCCGGCAGTCACAGCCCGGCCACGCCTTTGCCCCCGACACCCCCTGGCAGCAGGAGATGGAGGCGGGTTTCCCCTATGGCGAGACGCCCGACCAGCTCACCGCCATCGAGGACACCAAGCGGGACATGGAGGGCGAGCGGCCCATGGACCGCCTGATCTGCGGGGACGTGGGCTTCGGCAAGACGGAGGTGGCGATCCGGGCGGCCTTCAAGTCGGTGATGGACGGCCGGCAGGTGGCGGTGCTGGTGCCCACCACGGTGCTGGCCCAGCAGCACCTGAACACCTTCCAGGAGCGCATGGCGGCTTATCCCATCTGCATCGAGATGCTGAGCCGCTTTCGCAGCCGCCAGGAGCGCCAGCAGGTAGCGGAGGGGCTGCGGGCAGGCACCGTGGACATCGTGATTGGCACCCACCGCCTGCTTTCCCAGGACATCGCCTTCCGCGACCTGGGCCTGCTCATCATTGACGAGGAGCAGCGCTTTGGGGTGCGCCACAAGGAACGCCTGAAGCAGCTGCGGGCGACGGTGGACGTGATCACCATGACCGCCACTCCCATCCCCCGCACCCTGCACATGGCGCTCTCGGGGATCCGGGACATGAGCTGCATCAACGACCCCCCCGAGGGCCGCATGCCCATCCGCACCCGGGCCATCCCCCGGGATGACGACCTGATCCGGGAGGCCCTGCTGCGGGAGCTGGAGCGGGGCGGGCAGGTGTACTTCGTGCACAACCGGGTGGAGTCCATTGGCCACGCCGCCGAGTACGTGCGCCGGCTGGTGCCGCACGCCCGCATCGCGGTCGGCCACGGCCAGCTCCCCGAGGAGCGCCTGGAGGAGATCATGATTGACTTCTATGCCGGGCGCTACGACATCCTGGTCTGCAGCACCATCATCGAGAGCGGGCTGGACATCCCGAACGTGAACACCATCGTGGTGGACCAGAGCGACAAGCTGGGCCTGGCCACGCTCTATCAGCTGCGGGGGCGGGTGGGCCGCTCCGACCGGCAGGCCTACGCCTACCTCACCTGGACCCCGCACAAGCGCCTGACCGAGACCGCGCAGCAGCGTGTCAGTGCCATCCGGGAGTTCTCCGAGCTGGGCTCCGGCTTCAAGATCGCCCTGCGTGACCTGGAGATCCGGGGGGCGGGCAACCTGCTGGGGCCGGAGCAGAGCGGGTTCATCGCCTCGGTGGGCTTTGAGATGTACACGCAGATGCTGGCAGAGGCGGTGAACGAGCTGCGGGGGAGGGAAGCGATCCCCGAGGTAACGGTGACCATTGACCTGCCGGTGGACGCCTACATCCCGGAGGAGTTCGTGCCGGGCCTGAACCAGCGCATTGAGATCTACCGCCGCCTGGCCGCCATCCGCGGCGAGCCGGCACTGCGGGACATGGAGGGGGAGCTGCGGGACCGCTTCGGGGAGCCGCTGCCGGAGCCGGTGGGGCACCTGCTGCGCATGGTGCGCATCAAGCTGGACTGCCCCCGGGCCAACGTGCTGGCCATCTCCACCGAGCGTTTGCAGGTGTCTCTGCGCGTCACTCCGGACCGGCGGCTGCCCCTGCTGGTGCTGCGGCGGCTGCAGCGGCAGCTTTCCAGCATCCCCACCACCGAGTTCCGGCTGGCGGCGCCGGTGGTGACGCAGGACCGGATCAGCCTCGCGTACAATAACCTCACCTCGGAGCAACTGCTGGGCGTGGTGGAGAAGCTGATCGCCCACCTGGGTAAGATTACCAACAGCAGCGCCGTGTTGGCGGCGGCCCGGTGAAGAAGGAGCAAGCAGTCCATGCCACTGGTAGTAGGCGTTGCCTTTAGGACCGCGGCCAAGGTGTACTATTTCGATCCCAACCAGCTCGAGCTGAAGGAGGGCACCGCGGTGCTCGCCCAGACGGCGCGGGGGCTGGAGTACGGCACGGTGACGGCGGAGCCCCGGGAGGTGACCCCGGAGGAGGTGGTGAGCCCGCTAAAGCCGGTGCTGCGGGTGGCCACCCCCGAGGACACGGAGAAAGCCCGCGCCAACCGCGCCCGGGAGCAGGAGGCGGTGGGCATTTGCCAGCGCAAGATCGCCGAGCACAACCTGCCCATGAAGCTGATCGAGGTGGAGTCCACCTTTGATGGCAGCCGGATGGTGTTTTACTTTGCCGCCGAGGGGCGAGTGGACTTTCGCGCCCTGGTGAAGGACCTGGCGGCCACCTTCAAGACCCGCATCGAGCTGCGGCAGGTAGGGGTGCGGGACGAGGCCAAGCTGATAGGCGGCATCGGCACCTGCGGCCGCCTCCTGTGCTGCGCCACTTTCCTGACCAACTTCGAGCCGGTGGGCATTAAGATGGCCAAGGAGCAGGGCCTCTCTCTGAACCCGCTGAAGATCTCCGGCGTCTGCGGGCGGCTGCTTTGCTGCCTGAACTACGAGTATCCGCTTTACAAGTCCATCAAGGAGCGCTTTCCCAAGGTCAACTCGGAGGTGGAGACCCCCCGCGGCCCGGGCCGGGTGATCGAGATCAGCGTGCTGAAGGAGAGGGTGACCGTGGCCTTTGCCGAGGGGACGCACGTGGAGTATCCCCTGGCAGAGGTAGTGCTGCCGGCCAACGCCCCCTGCGCCGCGGGCGGGCTATGCCGCAAGGAAGGTCCCCGCCGCACCCGCCGCCAGGTGGAGCAGCTGGCGGCGCCCCCTCCCTGCGCTCCCTGCCGGGAGGCGCCCGGCGCGGCAGCGAGGCCGGTCCCGGCCGTGCCCCCGCCCCCGGCCGCGGCCGGCGAGGCAGAGGGCCAGGCCTCCCCTGGCCGGCGCCGGCGCCGCCCCCGGCGCCGCCACCGCGCCCGGCCCCAGAATTCCGCCCCCGGCGCCGGGTAGGCAGCAGGCGCTGAGGGCCGGCGGGCGAAGTGAACGCCATCTTAGTCCAGGGAGGATTCGCAGTTGGCCAGCAAGCGAAAGATCAGGATCGGTTTTATCGGCTGCGGTGGCATCGCCCGGGGGCACTATGACCGCCTCTCCAAGATGCCCGAGGCCAAGGTAGTCGCCCTCAACGACACCAACCCCCAGAGCCTCGCCCGCTTCATCGAGCGCTGCCCCAGTGCGGCCAAGCTGCCCGTGTTCAGCGATTACCGGCAGATGCTGGAGCAGGTGCCGCTGGATGCGGTAGAGATCGCCACCCCTCACACCCTGCACTATGAGCAAGCCATGGCCTGCCTGGAGCGGGGCCTGCACGTGCTGCTGGAGAAGCCCATGGTGTGCACCGTCCGGCATGCCAAGGCCCTGATCGCGGCGGCCAAGAAGCAGCAGAAGGTGCTGGAGATCTCCTACCAGCGGCACTTTGGGGGCTTCTACCGCCACGTGCGAGCGGCCATCGCCCGGGGGGAGATCGGGAAGGTGCACTTCATCACTGCCCAGCAATCCCAGGAGTGGCTGACCAACACCCGGGGGAGCTGGCGCCAGCAGCAGTGCCTCTCCGGCGGCGGCCAGCTCAACGACTCGGGCAGCCACCTGCTCGATATCGTGCTCTGGATGACCAACCTGAAGCCGGCCGAGGTGTTCGCCTTCATAGACTACTGCGGCACGGAGGTGGACATCCTGTCCGCCCTGTCGGTGCGCTTCCAGGGCGGGGCGCTGGCCAACTTCTCGGTGGTGGGGCATGCCGTGGGCTGGTGGGAGGACGTCTCCATCTGGGGCGATAAGGGCGGCTTCTTCATCCGCAACGACGGCCATCTTTACCTGCAGCAGCAGGGCAAGACCACCGACATCTCTGACCGCACCCAGGGCGCGGGCAGCGCCGACGCCAACTTCATTGACGCCATCCTGGGCCGGGCGGAGGTGGCAGTGCCGGGCGTATGCGGGCTGCGCGTGATCCAGCTCACCGAGGCCGCCTGGGAATCCGCCCGCACCGGCCAGCCGGCGGCGGTGAAGAGATAGCGAAGCGGGCTGCGGCCCGCCTCCCTCAGCGGCGGAACATGGTCACCGTCCACACCTGGAAGCCGTGCCGCTGGTAGAAGGGGATGGCCCGCGGCCACTGGAGGGTGGCGGTGGAGAGCAGGTAGCCGGTGGCCCCCCGGTCCGCCCCCAGCTCCAGCAGGGCTGCCAGCAGGCGGCTGCCGATGCCCTGGCCCCGCTGCTCCCGGGTGACGAACAGGTTCTCCACCGCCAGCAGCCGCTGGCCGGGGGTGAAAATGTCGTCCAGGCCGGGGCCGGCGGTGCGCAGACGGCCCTGGGCGAATCCCACCAGCACCTCATCCGCCTCCGCCACCAGGGTGAGGGGCAGGGCCGCCTCCACCCGCTCCCAGGGAGGAATGCGCAGGTTGCGGCAGCTTCCCTCTGCCTCCCATTCCCCAAACATCGCCAGCACGCCGGGCACGTCGGCGAGCCGGGCCCGCCGCACCAGCAGCGTTGGCAGTGTCACCTTGGCCATGGGCGTAATTGCGGGGCGCCCGCCCCGCCTCACTGCAATCTACCGCGGGGGGCGGGGCTGCAGGGGGCGGGTGGCACGACAAGGGCCGGGCACATGTGCGAACGGGGCGACCGGGCGCGGGGGGCTAACTGGCGGCAGGCCGGGGCAGCAGGCGGCGCACGTGCTCCAGGAGCTGCTGCTTGGTGAAGGGCTTGCTGATGTAGTCGTCGGCGCCCGCCAGCAGGCCGGCCCGGATCATGCGCTCGTCCTGGCGGGCGGTCACCATCAGGATGTGCACCTTACGGGTAGCCAGGCGCCGGCGCAGGTCGGCGCAGACGCTGATGCCGTCCATGTCGGGCATGAGGATGTCCAGCAGGATCACGTCGGGGTGGTACATTTGCACCGCGGCCAGGGCAGCCTGGCCGCCGGAGACTTCGAACACGGAGACAGGGGGCTCGAGGTCGGCCAGCATGGTGCGCAGCAATACCCGACTGGCCTTGTCGTCGTCCGCGATGAGCACCCTCGCCTGCGCGCCTGAATCTGCTGGCGGGTCCGGCACCTCATCACCCCCCTACACGCCTAACTTTAGTCCATGAGCTTCCCCCTGTCAAGGAAGGGAGGGCGCCCTCCGGGCAGGCTGGGGCCCGGGGGGCAAGGCGCGGGCCCGGCAGGCCGCGGCCAACTGTGCTATAATGGGCCCGGTGAGTATGGTGAAAGACGAGGCCTGGGATCAACTACTGGCGGGGGTGACCAAGCCCGCCCGCTATACCGACGCGGAATGGAACTCCATCTACCGACCCGATAAGCGCCCCGCCCTGCGGTTTGCCCTGGCCTATCCCGACGTGTACGAGGTAGGGATGTCGCACCTGGGGCTGCGCATTCTCTACCACGTTCTGAACGACCACCCCGATTATGTGGCCGAGCGGGTCTTCCTGCCCTGGCTGGACCTGGAGCAGGCCCTGCGTGCCCGCGCCCAGCCCCTGCGCTCCCTGGAGAGCGGCACCCCCCTGGCCGAGTTCGACGTGGTGGGAATCAACCTGCCCTACGAGCTCACCTACAGCAACGTGCTCAACCTGCTCGACCTGGGCGGCATTCCCCTGCGCGCCGCCGACCGGGGGGAGCAGATGCCCGTGGTGCTGGCGGGGGGCACCGGCGCCGCCAACCCCGAGCCCCTGGCTCCCTTTGTGGACGCCTTTTTTGTGGGGGAGGCGGAGGAGGGCATCACCGAGGTGGCCGCCGCCCTGGCCGCCAGCCGGGGGGCGCCCCGGGCCGAGCGCCTGGCCGGCCTGGCCCAGGTAGCGGGGGTATACGTGCCCGCGCTCTACCGGGAGGTGCCCTGCGAGGGCCTGGTATGCGCGGCGCCGCGCAACGGCGCCCCGGCCCAGGTGCACCGGCGCCTGGTGGACCTGGAGACCGCCCCCTACCCCATCTGCCCGGTGGTGCCCTATATCGAGACGGTACACGACCGGGTGACCCTGGAGGTGATGCGGGGCTGCACCCGGGGCTGTCGCTTCTGCCAGGCGGGGATGACCAGCCGCCCGGTGCGGGAGCGCTCGGTGGCGACCGCGGCCCGGCTTTCCCGCCAGGCCATTGACTGCACCGGGTATGACGAGGTTTCCCTGCTGGGCTACAACAGCGCCGACTACTCGCACCTGGCGGAGCTGATTGACGCCTTGCAGGCGCAGCATGCGGGGGAGATGGTGGGCATTTCCCTGCCTTCCCTGCGCGTGGACACCTTTACCGCGGCGCTGGCGGAGCGGCTGCAGGCGGTGCGCAAGCCGGGGCTCACCTTTGCCCCGGAGGCGGGCACGCAGCGGCTGCGGGAGGTGATCAACAAGAACGTCACCGAGCAGGACCTTTTCACGGCGGCGGGGGCGGCCTTTGCGGCCGGCTGGTTCCACCTGAAGCTGTATTTCATGATCGGCCTGCCCACGGAGACCGAGGAGGACGTGCTGGGCATCGTGGACCTGGTGCGGCGGCTGGAGGCGGCGGGCAGGCAGCAGTTGGGCAAGGAGCGGCGGGGGCGGCTGCGGCTGGCGGTGAGCGTGAACCCGTTTGTGCCCAAGGCGCACACCCCCTTCCAGTGGGAGGGGCAGCTCCCCGTGCCAGAGTTGGAGCGGCGGGTGGGGCTGCTGCGGCGGGGCCTGGCGAGCAAGCAGATCAGCCTCTCCACCAACCACACCCAGGCCAGCCTGCTGGAGGCGGTGTTGGCGCGGGGCGACAGGAGCCTGGCCCCGGTGCTGGAGGCAGCCTGGCGGCTGGGCTGCCGTTTTGACGCCTGGGGGGAGCAGTTTCGCCCCGAGCGGTGGCAGCAGGCCTTTGCCCAGCAAGGGATGGACCCCCAGCAGCTCGCCTGCCGCGCTCTGCGCGTGGAGCAGGCGCTGCCCTGGGACCACATTTGCCTGGGCGTGAGCAAGGAATACCTGGTCCGGGAGCTGGCGGCGGCCCGAGAGGGCCGGTCCACCCCGGACTGCCGATTTGAGGAATGCGCCCTGTGCGGTGCCTGCCCTGAGGCGGGCGGCGCAGGATAGATTTTGCGAGGATTAACTTGCCGCAAGTGATCTGCCGGCTGGCGAAGGGCCAACCGGTGAAGTACATTTCACATTTGGACTGGATGCGCACCATCGAGCGGGCGCTGCGGCGCGCCCGGCTGCCGGTGGCCTACAGCGCCGGCTACAGCCCCCATCCCCGCCTGGCCTACACCCCACCCCTGTCGGTGGGCAATACCAGCGAGGCGGAGTTGGTGGCGGTGGAGCTGGCCTCCCCCCTGGATCCCGACACCGTGAAGGAGCGCCTGGCCGCTGCTCTGCCCCCCGGCATCGGGGTGCTGGCAGCGTGGCCGGCGCCGCGGCTGGGAGGCAAGGTCACCTTCGGCGACTTTGACACCGCCGAGTACCGGGTGCAGGTGCGGGGCCCGGTGGACCCGGAGGCGCTGAGCCGGCGGCTGGTGGAGCTGATGCAGGCGGACCATGTGACCTACCGCCGGGAGCGGGAGGGGCGGGTGAAGGAGTTTGACGCCCGCCCCCTGCTGGTGCAGGCAGAGCTGACCGAGCAGGCACCGGGCGAGGCCGCCCTGCGCCTGAAGCTGCGGCTGGGCGTGCCGGGCACCCTGCGCCCCGAGGAGGTGCTGGACCTGCTGGGCCTGGGCGGGCCCGAATTTCACTCCCATATTCACCGCCTGGCCCTTTATGCCGACCAGCCTGCCCAGGGGCGGGCCAGCGGCCGCCAGCTCTCCCGCCTGCTGCCCCGCCGCCGGTAGCGCCGGCCCCGAGGTGCAGAAAGGATTAGCTTGAGAAAAGAGATCATCGTTAACGCCGGGCGGCTGGAAAGCCGGGTCGCCATCATGGAGGAGGGCCAGCTCGCCGAGCTATACGTGGAGCGGGAGCCCAAGGTCGCCGGCAACATCTACAAGGGCCGCATCACCAACGTGGTGAGCGGCATGGACGCGGCTTTCGCGGAGATCGGCCTGGAGCGCCACGGCTTCCTGTGCGTAGACGACATTATCATGCGCCGGGAGGAGCAGGAGGTGCTGGGGGTGCCTGCCCCCAGCGACCTGCAGCGCATCTCCATCAGCAAGCTGGTGCGCCCGAACCAGGAGGTGCTGCTGCAGGTGGTGCGGGCGCCCATGGGCTCCAAGGGCTCCCGGGTGACCACCCGGCTGGCCCTGCCCGGGCGCTACCTGGTGCTGATGCTGCACACCGACGGCGCCTACGTGGGCGTGTCCCGCAAGATCACCGACGAAAAGGAGCGCCAGCGGCTGCGCAAGATCGGGGAGCCTCTGCGCCCCGAGGGGCACAGCCTGATCATCCGCACCGAGTCCGAGGGCAAGGGCATCCGGGAGCTGCGCAAGGACCTGGAGTTCCTCACCCAGCTGGCCGAGCGCATTACGGAGAAGGCGCGCCGAGTTTCCGCCCCGGCGCTGCTGCACCAGGACCTGACGGTGATCTACCGGGTGGTGCGGGACAGCTTCTCGCGGGAAACCAGCCGGGTGCTGATTGACGATGCGGAGGCGTACGAGCGGGTGCGGGAGCTGGTGGAGATGATCGCCCCCCAGCTCAAGGGGCGGGTGATGCGCTACGAGGACCGCCTGCCCATCTTTGCCGCCTTGAACGTGGAGGCCGAGATCGAGCGGCTGCTGCGGCGGCGGGTGCGCCTGCCCTCCGGGGGCTCCCTCACGGTGGACAGCACCGAGGCCCTGGTGGCCATTGACGTCAACACCGGCCGCTATACCGGGGGCGCCGGGCTGGAGGAGACCATCCTGCACACCAACCTGGAGGCGGCCGCCGAGACCGCCCGCCAGCTCCGCCTGCGGGACCTGGGGGGCATCATCGTGGTGGACTTCATTGACATGGAAAAGGCCCGCCACCGCCAGCAGGTGACGGAGGCCTTCCAGGCGGCCCTGAAGCGGGACCGAGCCAGGATCAAGATCCACGAGATCAGCCCGCTGGGCCTGGTGGAGATGACGCGCAAGCGCACCGGGGAGAGCTTGACGGAGCTGCTTACCGACCCCTGCCCCTACTGCAGCGGCCTGGGTGCGGTGCGCAGCCCCCTCACCATGGCCCTGCATATCGAGCGCGAGCTGTCGAAGACCGCAGCCAGCGCCCGGGCCGAGGCCTTCCTGGTGCGGGCGCATCCCAAGGTGGCGCAGGTGCTGATCGGCCCCGGCGGCGAGTATGCCGCCGACATCCAGCGCGAGCTGGGCAAGCCTGTCTACATTCGGGCCATGGAGGCCCATATCGAGGAGTACCAGGTGGAGCCCCTGTCCCTGGGCGAGGTGGCGGCCCGCGCTTTCCTGCCCGCGGTGGGGGAGGTGGTGGAGGCGAGCGTGGTTGACCAGGATCCCCTGCTGGGCCTGGAGGCGCTGGGCCTGGTGCAGGGGTACCACGTGCGCATCGCCAACCCTCCGCCCAACCTGGGGCAGGGCACCGTGCAGATCAGGGTGACCGCGGTCACCCCCTCCGTGGGCCAGGGCGATATCGAGGGCCTGCCTGCCCCCGAGGAGGCTGCCGGCAAGAAACGGCGGCGCCGGCGGCGGCGCCGCCCCGAGGGAGAGGAGGCCGCGCCCCTGCCCGGCAGGGAGTGGGAGCTGCCGGCCGCGCCTGCCGAGATGCCGGCACCCCCACTGCCGACGCCTGAGCCCCAGCCAAGTGGGGAAGAGCCCGCCCCCACCCGCGCCCGGCGCCGCCGGCGCCGGCGCAAGCCCGAGGTGGCCGCCGAGGCCGCGCCTACCGAGATGCCGGCACCCCCATTGCCGGCCCCTGAGCCCCAGCCAAGTGGGGAAGAGCCCGCCCCCACCCGATCCCGGCGCCGCCGGCGCCGGCGCAAGCCCGAGGTGGCCGCCGAGGCCGCCCCTGCCGAGATGCCGGCAGCCCCGCCGCCGGCGCCTGAACCCCGGCCAAGTGGGGAAGAGCCCGCCCCCAC